>VFQS010000057.1_pt1 | contig 163668 bp, 162 predicted proteins | sample 3512361 | NCBI WGS metagenome assembly VFQS01 (sample SAMN10412375, study PRJNA504923) | tailings metagenome | isolation source: Relicate 1 Philex TSF3 active mining | place: Philippines | reverse complement strand
TCGTGCGCCTTTGGCAGCACGGTGTAGTGGCCGTGGCAGTCGATGATCATGGTCACGATGACTTTCCTTTCCCGGCAGCTTCCCGCTGGCGATAGACTGTGCCGCGCGTCATCACCGGGGCAACCCCCAGCGACAGCAGCGTCTTGGCGGATTCTTCCATTTCGGCAGCGCGCCGCAGCCCGTGCGTCGCCATGCGTTCCAGATTGTATGCGGCGCGCTGCGCCCACGGGATGGTCTTTTCGCTGGCGTCGAGCGAGGCCAGCACTTCGTCCGCCACCCCGGCAGCGTATGCGGCGGCCATCATCTCGTCCGTCAGCGCTTCCAGCCCCTTGACCATGACCGAGCGGATCATCTTGATCGCGCTGGCCCGGCCCACTTCCGCGCCGACGACGCGGATGTTGGCAAAGCCCAGCGCCCCCAGCGCCGCCGCCGCTTCTTCCGCCGCCGGTCCCGCCAGCAGCAGCGGCACGTTCAGCCGCGCCGGATTGACCGGGGCCAGCACGGCCACGTCGACATAGCGCCCGCCCGCCGCCTCCACCGCGCGCGCCGCCGCGCGCTTGGTATCGGGGGCGACCGAATTGCAGTCACACCACAACGCACCGGGCGCTAGGCTGGCGGCATAGTCCTGCGCGGCCGGCAGCGCCTGATCCGCCGTCACCAGAGACAGCACCAGCGGCGCGCCCGCCAGCGCCGCTGCCGCGCTATCCGCCGCGATCACGCCCGCATCCGCCATCGCAGCGCGGCGCGCGGGCAGCACATCCCAGCCGCGCGCGCGCTCTTCCCACCCGGCAGCGCGGGCAAAGGTGGATCCGGCTTCACCGAACCCGATCAGGGCAAGATCACAGGTCATTGCCCCGCCATGCGCGCGCGCCAGTGACAGCGGCAAATCGAATGAAGCCCGCAGCTATCAGAATTTGCGAATCAACTGGCGAGTTCCCGGCCCACCTGTTCCAGCAGGGTCACGAACGCGGCCTGCGCCGCCGTCGGCCGCCAGCCCGCGCGGGTGGCAATGCCGATGGTGCGGGTCACCGGCACCGGTGTCGGCAGCGCCGCCAGCACGCCCGCATCGAGTTCGACTGAAACCTGATCCGGCGACAGCAGCGTCAGCGCATCGCCCGACAGCAGCAACTGGCGCAGCATCATGACCGATCCGCATTCCACCCCCACGCGCGGCACATCGCGGCCCAGCGTACGGATCATGCCTTCCCAGTAACCGCGCAGCGGGGTGTCCCGCCCCGGCATCAACCAGGGATAGGCAAACATGGCTGCCGCCACATCGTCCGTCTGCGCCAACAGCGGATGCCCGGCGCGCATCACCAGCGCGGGGCGATCCTCGAACACGGGAACCTGGTCGAGATCCTCGGCCCGCGCCCCTTCGCGCAGCGCGCCCAGCATCAGGTCGATGTCGCCATCGCGCAGCGGCCCGACCAGCTCGGTGTGACTGCCTTCGTGCACCGCGATGTCGATCTGCGGATGCAGCGCGGCAAAGCGGGCGATGACTTCCGGCAACCAGCGCGCACGCGACAGCGGCATCGCGCCGACCGCGATCCGCCCGCCCGCCTTGCCCTGCCAGGCCGCCACTTCCGACAGCCCCGCGCGCAGTTCCGCCATCGCCAGGCCAAACCCGCGCGCGCGCCGTTCCCCCGCCGGAGTCAGCGCAAGGCTACGCCCGCGCCGGTCCAGCAGCCGCTGCCCCAGCGCGACCGACAGGTCCGCCACCGCGCGGTGCAATGACGCCGCCGAAATCCCGGTCGCCTCTGCCGCCGCGCCGTAACTGCCCGCGCGCACCACCGCGAGGAAGGCGCGCAGCTGCGTACCCGTAACGCGCGGACTGCCGACATGCGCAATCGCCGCCTCGGCGCGGGGGGCCAGCAGGCGGGCGGGCTCGGTCGGGCTCATCCCCTGCGGGCCGCGTTCAAACAGGGTGACGCCCAGGCTGGCCTCCAGCCCGGTGATCGCCTGGGTCAGAGCGGGCTGCGACAGGTTCACGGCCCGCGCCGCGCGGCTCAGGCTGCCGTGGCGCACCGTCGCGGCCAGCGCGGCGAAGTGGCGGATATTGGGCGGTCGATCAGTCACGCCCAGTCGATTAGCAAATAGTTATGCCCCGCGCCAACTTCGCATTAGCAGGCATCACGCGCCCGGCGCATGGCCGATGGCAGCTAAATCCAGGAGCAGGCCATGACCGGTATCGTCGTCCAAAACATCCAGCGCGCCCCCATCGACGTGATCGACGGACTGGCCAAGTGCGGCGTTGCCACCGTGCACGAGGCGCAGGGCCGCACCGGCTTGCTCGCCAGCTATATGCGCCCGATCTATTCCGGCGCGCGGATCGCGGGCAGCGCGGTAACGATCAGCGCACCTCCGGGCGACAACTGGATGGTCCACGTGGCCATCGAACAGCTGAAGGAAGGCGACATCCTGGTGATCGCGCCCACCAGCCCGTGCGAAGACGGCTATTTCGGCGACCTGCTGGCGACCAGTGCGCAGGCGCGGGGGTGCCGGGGGCTGATCATCAACGCAGGGATCCGCGATGTGCGCGACCTGACCGAAATGCAGTTCCCCGTCTGGTCCAAGGCGGTGTTCGCGCAGGGCACGATCAAGGCCTCGCTCGGCAGCGTCAACGTGCCGGTGGTCTGCGCGGGCGCGCCGATCGAGGCGGGCGACGTGATCGTGGCCGATGATGACGGCGTCTGCGTGGTCAAGCGCGAGAAGGCCGCCGAAGTGCTGGCCGCCGCGCAGGCCCGCGAAGCCAACGAAGGCGAAAAGCGCGCGCGCCTCGCCGCCGGTGAACTCGGCCTCGACATGTACAAGATGCGCGAGAAGCTGGCCGAAATGGGCCTCAAGTATGTCTGATGCCGCCATCCGCTGCATGTGGATGCGCGGAGGCACGTCCAAGGGCGGTTATTTCCTGAAGGACGACCTGCCTGCCGACACCCCGGCGCGCGATGCGTTCCTGCTGGCGATGATGGGTAGCCCCGATCCGGTCCAGATCGACGGGATGGGCGGCGCCGATCCGCTGACCAGCAAGGTCGCGGTGGTCAGCAAATCGGCGCGCGAAGGGATCGACGTCGATTACCTGTTCCTGCAGGTCTTCGTCGATCAGGCGATCGTCACCGATGCCCAGAACTGCGGCAATATCCTGGCCGGGGTTGGCCCGTTTGCGATCGAACGCGGGCTGGTGGCGGCCACCGGCGACGAAACCCGCGTCGCGATCTTCATGGAAAACACCGGGCAGGTCGCCGTCGCCACCGTCCAGACGCCGGGCGGCGTGGTGACCTACAAGGGCGATGCCGCGATTGACGGCGTGCCCGGCACCCACGCCCCGATCCCGACAGAGTTTCGCGACACGGCCGGTTCGTCCTGCGGCGCGCTGCTGCCCAGCGGCAATGCAGTCGATGTGGTGAATGGCGTGCCCGTGACCCTGATCGACAACGGCATGCCCTGCGTGGTGATAAAAGCCGCCGATGTCGGCATCACCGGATACGAGGACCGTGACTGGCTGGACGCCAACACGCAGCTCAAGGCCCGGATCGAGGCGATCCGGCTGGCCGTGGGCGAACGGATGAACCTGGGCGACGTGACGGAAAAGAGCGTGCCCAAGATGATGCTCGTCGCCCCGCCCCGGGCTGGCGGCGCGGTCTGCGTGCGCAGTTTCATTCCGCACCGCGCCCATGCCACCATCGGCGTGCTCGGCGCAGTCAGCGTGGCGACCGCCTGCCTGATCCCCGGATCGCCCGCCGCCGAAGTAGCAGAGATCCCGGCCGGCAACCGCAAGACCCTGTCGGTCGAGCACCCGACCGGCGAAATGAGCTGTGTGCTGGAAGTGGACGATGCAGGTAACGTGGCCAGCGCCGCGCTGCTGCGCACGGCCCGCAAGTTGATGGATGGAGTGGTATTCGGATGAGCAACGAACGCATCGTCAGCTGGCACGGCAATCCGTCAAAGCCGCTCTATATGCCCCCGGCGGGCGCGATTGACGCGCATTGTCACGTTTTCGGGCCGATGGCGCAGTTCCCGTTCAGCGCCAAGGCCAAGTACCTGCCCGAAGACGCCGGGCCGGACATGCTGTTCGCATTGCGCGACCATCTGGGGTTCGATCGCAACGTGATCGTGCAGGCCAGCTGCCACGGCACCGACAACGCCGCGACGCTGGACGCCATTGCCAGGTCCAACGGCAAGGCGCGCGGCGTCGCCGTGGTCGATCCGGCGATCCATGATGCCGAATTGCAGGCCCTGCACGACGGCGGCATTCGCGGCATCCGCTTTAACTTCCTGAAGCGGCTGGTCGATGACGCGCCCAAGGACAAGTTCCTGGAAGTGGCCCAGCGCCTGCCGCAGGGCTGGCACGTGGTGATCTATTTCGAGGCCGACATTCTGGAGGAACTGCGCCCGTTCATGGACGCGATCCCCGTGCCGCTGGTGATCGACCACATGGGCCGCCCGGACGTGACCCAGGGCCCGGACGGACCGGACATGAAGGCCTTCCGCAATTTCCTGAACAGCCGCGACGACATCTGGTTCAAGGCCACTTGCCCCGACCGGCTCGACGGGAACGGCGATCCGTGGGACATGTTCGCGGAGAGCGTCGCGCCGCTGGTGGCCGATTACCCCACCCGCTGCCTGTGGGGCACGGATTGGCCGCATCCCAACATGCAGGACGCGATCCCCGATGACGGCCACCTGGTCGACATGATCCCCCGCATAGCCCCGACCGAGGAGTTGCAGCGCCTGCTGCTGATCGACAATCCGGAAGCGCTCTACTGGGCTGACTGACAGCCTCAGTAGATCGTGTAGCCGCCATCGATCACGATGCTGTCTCCGGTGTGGAACCGCGAGGCATCGGAGGCGAGATAGACCGCGATGCCCGCGAAGTCCTCACGCTCGCCCCAACGGCGCAGCGGCACGCGGCCGATCACCCTGTCGTTGAACTTGTCCCACGCCTGCAACCTGGCGGTCATGTCGGACCGGATCCAGCCCGGCAGCACGGCGTTGGCGCGAATGCCATAGCGGGCATATTCCACCGCCAGCCCGCGGATCAGGCCCAGCACGGCGGTCTTGCTGCTGGAATAGGCTTCGTTCGCCGGGGCGCCGTCGATGGCGGAAGTGGACGATGTGACCAGCAGCGAACCGCCCGCGTCCCCGGCCTCGGCCCGTGCCAGCATATGCCGGGCCACTTCGCGGAAGGTCCAGAACACCGCGTCGAGGTTCACGGTCATCACCCGCCGCCACGCCTCGGTCGTCTGTTCGTGGAACGGCCCGCCCCCGCCAATACCGGCATTGGCCGCGCAGAAGTCGATCCGTCCGAACCGTTCCAGCACGCCCGCGATGCCGGCGATGATCGCGTCCTCGCTGGTCACATCGACTTGGCTGACCAGCACCTCGGCGCCAGTCGCGCGCAGGGTTTCCCCGGCGGCGGCGTTCTTGTCCGGGTTCTGCCCCCAGATCGCCACGCTTGCCCCGGCAGCCGCCAGCCCTTCGGCCATGCCCAGGCCAATTCCGCCGTTCCCGCCGGTCACCAGCGCGACCTTGCCGGTCAGATCAAAGGGATTGAATGCCATGCCCGCCAGTCCTCTTGCTGCTGTTTGCAGCAGTCTGTCGCAAGGCATCCCGCTTGGCCAGCCTGACAATGGATCCTGTGCGCTACAAGCGGTGCACGCCCTGGACCCAGCCCCTGGCCTGTTGACGCACGATTTCACGGTCATCCGGCAGGGCCGCGACCTCGTTCTGTCGGCGCGCCTCCAGCAGGACGCTGCCAGGCAGCGGCTCGTCGAACAGGATGCCGATCCGTCCGCCGTTGCCCCACTGGATGTCGCCAAAAAATTCGTGACGATCCCATTGCAGCACCGCCGGCCCGCTGCAGCCAAAGGCCTGCCTGGCCAGCACGCTGGCCCCCTGGCGGGACAGATCGCACAGGATGACACTATGCACGCCCGCCCGGGTGATCACTCGCGCCGCCAGACGCAGGCGCAGCCTTGAATCGCGGCGCCGTCCTACCGGGTTTGTCATGCTGCCTCGCCAGGATTGACCATCGGGTCGATCCTGCACCGGGCGCAGTAAGGATCAGGCTAAGTCTGCCCTAGGGCGAAACCCCGATCAGGTGGCGGACTTCTTGGGGTTCACCAGGATCACCATCTCGTCATAGACCGCGATCAGATGGCTGTCGTACCACTGGTCCAGCACGCATTTGACCTGACCGAAGAAGCCGGGAATCTCGTCCAGCACATAGGATCCGCGAAACTGCGCGCCGCCTTCTTCGCCATAGACCGGCGGTGCGGAGATATCGATCGCCTGCCCTTTGAGATAGGCCACGATTTCATCGATCTGCTGCTTCAGCGCGGCACGGCGATGTTCGTTGTTCGCCCCGCGCGCATGCTGCAGCTCCTCGCGTCCACGCTCGATCAGGGCGGAAAGATAGGCATAGACGCGGTCCATGTTCTCGCGCTTCAGCGCGATCATCTTGTCGACGTATTCCTTCTGCACGCGGATCGCCGCGGTTTCGGGGTGTTCCGAACCGGCAAAGCCTTGACCCCAGCTGACGGGATTTTCCTGAATCATGCGCTACCCTTGCAAACCCGATGCAATATGCTTCGAATGCAGGTGGATAGCCCCGGCATGCTTACTTTCGGGTAAACCCGGCTGGCCGAACGTATCGGGGCGGTGCGCCCGCCCTAGGCGGCTACTTTAGCCAGGCATAGAGAAAGTCGGGCAGGCGCCCGCCAACCAGATAGTCGCCATCCACGAACGCCTCATACTGCAGGCGGCGCCCCAGGGTGCGGTCTGCCGGGGGTTGCTGCTCGTTGCGGCGGGAAAAGGCCGACAGCAGCGTGCGGGCGGGCTCGTAGGTGTTGGCGGCCGTGCTGTCGCGCGCGGCCGGATGGGTCATGGTGACCAGGAACTTGCGCACCCGGCCATGCGACGGGTCGGACCGCCGGGCCTCGCGCAGCAGGGCGGCCCAGCCGCTGACCGGGTCCGCCGCGTCCCACATCGCGCGATAGCGCTGCTCCAGCGGCGCTTCGAGCACGCGCAGGGTATCGCCACTGACCGTGCCTGTGACGATCGGCTCTCCGTCCTTGGCAGGAGTGATCGTGATCGCGCGGATGGCGCTGGCGGTCAGTTCGTCGAGCAGGTCGATTTCCGCCTCGTCCAGCCGGCCGTCGAGCAGCATCAGGTCGCGGACCCTGGCTGCATCCGCAGCCTGCATGACCCGCGCGGGCTGGCGCTGCGCGGCGACGATGACGGCGATGACCTCGGCGCTCGCCCTCGCCCGCCCGTCGGTATTTGCCGCATCGGCCGGACGCTGGTTGGGCGGTCGCTGGGGCAGGATATCCACGCTCGAATTGGCGCCTCCCTGGGCCAGCGCCGGAGCGCTCGCCAACAGCCCGCCCATCGCCATCAGGCCCATCGCAATCAGACCGCGCATCCCTACCTCCCGTTCCGGCTGCAGGGCAGACAATGCCCGCGCGACCATACATCCGTCTTGTGCAAATCCGTCAGCCGCATCATATCGGGCAAAAGGATATGGTCATGCCTGAAAAACTGCACCTTACCGATGCCGAATGGCGCGAACGCCTGACCCCCGAGCAATACGCGATCCTGCGTCAGGCGGGGACGGAGCGGGCCTTTACCGGCAAGTATGAATACAACACCGCCCCCGGCACGTACTACTGCGCGGGTTGCGGCACGGCGCTGTTTGCTTCCGACGCCAAGTTCGATTCCGGCTGCGGCTGGCCTAGCTATACCGCGCCGCTGCATGAAGACGGGGTGGAGGAACTGGTCGATACCTCGCACGGGATGATCCGCACCGAAGTGCGCTGCGCGACGTGCGAAGGGCATCTGGGCCATGTATTCCCGGATGGCCCTGCCCCCACGGGCCTGCGCTATTGCATCAACAGCGCCGCGTTGGGCTTTGAACCGGAAGATTGAGCGCGCCAGAATTCAGGCCAGAATCCAGGGCGGCACAAATTGCCATTAACCCTGCGTTACAAATCTCGTATGCATGGCGCGCGAACGCGGGGGTGCCAGTTCCGGACACCCCGCCCGCGAGAGGGTTGATCGAGCCACATGGCACGTAAAGATATCCGGCGCTCCGCCAGTGGCAGCCGCCAGCCTGAACCGCCGCAGCCATCCGGCCTGCGCCGGTTCGTGCGCCGCCTGTTCGTGTGGGGGCTGGGTCTGGCCCTGCTGGGGGTGCTGATCGTGGGCGTGGCCGTGGGCCTCGCCGCGCAATCGCTGCCCACCTACAGCGAGCTGAAAAGCAGCCAGGCCGGGCAGATGATCGTTGTGCGCGCACGCGACGGAACGGAAATCGTCTCCCTCGGGCCAAGCTATGGCAAATGGCTGCCCTATGACCAGATCCCGCAGGTGATGAAGGACGCGATCCTCTCCACCGAGGATCGCCGCTATCGCAGCCACATCGGCGTCGATCCCATCGGCATCGCCCGCTCGTTCTATGTCCGCGTGCAGGAAGGCCGCTTCAAGCAGGGCGGGTCGACCATTACCCAGCAGCTGGCGCGCACGGTGTTCCTGAACAACAGCCGCACCTGGGGCCGCAAGCTGCGCGAGATCATTCTGGCGATGGCGCTGGAATGGAAGTTCTCCAAGGACCAGATCCTCGAGCTCTACCTGAACAAGGTCTATTTCGGCGGCGGCGCCTATGGCATCGATTCCGCCAGTCGCAAGTTCTTCGGCCACCCCGGCACCGAACTCAGCCTGCCCGAAGCCGCGATCATCGCCGGGCTGGTCAAGGCGCCGTCGCACTATTCCCCCACCGCCGATGCCGATGCCGCCGTCGGGCGCGGGCAGGTCGTGCTGGGCCTGATGCGCGAGAACGAGGTCATCAGCCCGGCGGAATTCGCCGCGACCGACTTGAAAAAGATCAAGTTCGCTGCCGAAAAGGGCCAGAACTCCGTACGCTACTTCACGGACTGGGCGCTGCCCCAGCTCGATCTGCTGCTGCCAGAAAACTCCGAACCGATCGAGGTCTGGACCACGCTGGACATCGCCATGCAGCGCGCCGCGACCGAGGCGATCCAGACGCAGGTGCCCAAGGGCGCGCAGGGCGCGCTGGTCAGCCTCGACCGCGATGGCGCGGTGCTGGCGATGGTCGGCGGGACGGATTACGTCACCTCCAACTACAACCGCGCGGTCAACGCCGTGCGCCAGCCGGGCTCGGCGTGGAAGCTGTTCGTCTATCTCGCCGCGCTGGAAGCCGGCTATACCCCCAACGACAAGGTCGTGGACGAACCGGTCACGATTGACGGGTGGAGCCCGCGCAATTCCAATGGCACCTTCGCGGGTGAAATCGACGTGCGCAGCGCCTTTGCCTATTCGAAGAACACCGTCGCGGCGCAGCTGGGCAACGAAGTGGGCTTCAGCTCGGTCGCGGGCATGGCCAAGCGGTTCGGCATCACCACGCCGATTTCCACCGTCCCGTCGATGGTGCTGGGCAGCAACGTGGTGCGCGTGATCGACATGACCCGCGCGTTTGCCTCGGTTTCGGCCAAGGGCCAGGCGATCGAACCTTATGGCATCACCAAGATCGCCACGGTCGATGGCCGCGTGCTGTATGAGCGTGACCGCAAGAGCGGGCAGATGCTGGTTCCCGCCTATGTCGCCGCCGGGATCACCGACATGCTGCAAAGCGCGGTCAGCATCGGCACGGGCCGCGCCGCGCAGATCGGCCGCCCGGTGGCCGGCAAGACCGGCACGACCACGTCCAACAAGGACGGCTGGTTCCTGGGCTTTTCCAGCGGGATCACCACCGGCATCTGGATGGGCCGCGACGATGACAAGCCCGTTCCAGGCCTGCAGGGCGGCACCGCCCCGGCCCGCGCCTTTGCCGCCTATATGCGCGTGGCGGTGGCTGGCCGCCCGGTCGAGAAGTTCGACACCGAAGCCGTCGCCCCGGCCTGGCAGCTGGAACCCGATGACGAAGCGATGCTTACCGGCAACCCGGACGATTATTACTACGTCGATGAAAGGGGCAATCTGGTTGACCCCAATGGCAATCCCGCCCCGGCCGACCGGGCACCGGCAGCCCCGGATGGAGGGCTGGAGGAAGTCAACAACCCGCCTCCCGCCGCCAACGCCGACTTCCTCGATCAGGCCACCGGGCGCGGCCCACGCTGAGCTGATCCGGCAGAAACAGAAAGGCCCCCTTCCCACGACAGGAAGGGGGCCTTTGCTTGTGCCCGATGTTGCTTGCCGGTTCAGAGCACTTTCCAACCAATCCGGATCACCGTGATTGGTCTGAGAGTGCTCTAGCGCAGGCGCACCGGCAGGAACGTGGCCGGCTGGCCGCGCCGCTGGACGCGCAGCATGATCGCCTGACGCCCCGCAGCCTTGGCCGCGCGGACCGCGCTTTCCAGTTCGGCCACGCTGGTCACGTCGTTGCCATTGGCCGACAGGATCACATCGCCGCGCTGGAGGCCCTTGGTGCCCGCGTCGGACGAACCATCGACCATCGCGATCACCAGCCCCTTGGTGCCATCGGGCATCCCGATCTGGCGGGCGATCTGCGGGTTGAGCGCGAGGACCGACAGGCCCATCGACTTTTCGACCAGCCCTTCGCCCTGCTTCTGCGGGCTGCGGTTATAGGCGTCTTCTTCCTGCGGGGTGTTGGGGTTGAACGTGCTCTGGGCCAGTTCCTCGTCGCTCGGGCGCTTGCCGACCACGGCGTTCAGCGTCATCCGCTTGCCGCCGCGCACCACTTCCACCGGGATACGCTTGCCCGGCGCGGTGTTGGCGACGATGAAGCTGAGCGTCTGCTCCGGCGTCACGTCCTTGCCATCGATCTTCAGCACCACGTCGCCCGGCTGAATGCCGGCGGCGGCGGCGGGCTGGCCCGGCTGCACGGTCTGCACCAGTTCGCCGCGCTTGTTGGGCAGGCCCAGCGAATCCGCGACATCCTCGGTCACCGGGGCGATCTGCACGCCCAGATAGCCGCGGTCGATCGACTGCCCCTTGATCAGTTTGTCGACGATCGGCGCGGCGATTTCCGCCGGAATGGCAAAGCCGATCCCCACGCTGCCGCCGGTGGGCGAGAAGATCGCGTTGTTGATCCCGATCACCGCGCCGTTCATGTCGAACATCGGCCCGCCGGAATTGCCCCGGTTGATCGAAGCGTCGGTTTGCAGATAGCGGTCATAGGCGCCGCCCGCGCCGGTGTTGCGATAAACCGCCGAGATAATCCCGGAGGTCACCGTGCCGCCCAGGCCGAACGGGTTGCCAATGGCAATCACCCAGTCGCCCACGCGCGCCGTGCGGCTATCACCGAACTTCACGAACGGCAGCGGCTTGCCCGCGTCGATCTTCAGCACCGCCAGGTCCGACGGCGCATCGCGGCCAACCAGCTTGGCGGGATATTCGGTGCCATCGGGCATCGTCACCGTGATCGATTCGACCTGGCCCTGCCCGTCCGCCACGATCACGTGGTTGTTGGTGACGACATAGCCGTCCGCCGAAATGACGAAGCCCGACCCCAGCGACTGCGCCTCACGCGTTTGCGGGCCGCTGCCCTGCCCGCCGAACAGATCGGCAAAGGGCGTGCCCGCGAACGGGTTGGCATTGCGGACCTGCACTTTCTGGCGGGTCGAAATGTTGACCACGGCGGGCTGCAACTGCTGGGTCAGGTCGGCAAAGCTGGCCGGCGCGCCACTGCGGGGCACCACGTTGGCCATGTGCTGCGCGTCGTTCTGGGCCACCTGTCCCACCGCCGGAAGGCCGGTCGCCAGCGACAGGGCGGCGCCGCCCAGCAGCAGCGCGGTAGTCACTCCATAGGCGTATCGCACGTGTCCTCGATCCTCTTGTCTGGTCGCATTGCTGCGAAAGTCATGTTCCCGCCCCGATTCAGCCTGAACCGCCTGAACGGGGATTGAATGGGCTACCGGCCCTTGAACTGGCGCAGGTAATCGTTCTCTGGCGAGAGGATGATCGTGCTGCCACCCTTGTTGCCGGGATTGGCAAACGTCGCCTCATAGCTGCGCATCGCCCGGTAGAAGTCATAGAACGCGGGATCCTGGCCATAGGACTTGGCATAGATTTCCGCGGCCTTGGCTTCGGCATCGGACGTGATCAGCTGCGCCTGCATCTGCCCGCGCGCCTGGATCGTGGTCGCTTCCTGCTCGCGCGCGGCCTGCATCCGGGCGAAGGCGCTTTCCAGCGCCCCCTCGGGCAGATCGGCACGCTTGATCCGCACGTCGATCACCTGCGCGCCATAAGCGCGGGCCTGCTGGTCCAGGTTCTTGCGGATCTGGGTCATCGCCACCCCGCGTTCGGCGGTCAGCAGCGACTGGAACGTGCGCTTGCCCAGTTCCTGCCGCAGGACCGAGGTCATGATCGGTTGCAGCTGGCTGATGACGCGCTCCACCGAACCGGCGGTCTTCACCATCTTGACCGGATCGATGATGCGGAAGCGGGCATAGGCATCGACCTGCAACCGCAGCTGGTCACTGGACAGCACCAGCTGGCGCTCCATCGGGAACGACAACAGCTGCTTGTCCACCCAGACCAGCTGTTCGATGAACGGCAGGCGCCAGCTGATCCCGGCGCCCGTCTGCCCGAAATCGACGTTCGGGCGGAATGCGTTGATCTTGCGCACCGGCTCACCCAGCCGGACGACCACGACCTGCTGCGTTTCAGGGACGATCACCACGCTGGATACCAGCACCAGCGCGGCTGCGATGAGGCCACCCAGGGCCATCTTGCTCTGACGAAGCACGTTCAGCATCCTACTGCCCTCCCTGCGCGGCGGCAGGCGCATCGGGGGCGCGCCGCTTCACTTCGGGCAGCGGGAGGTAGGAAGTCACGCCATTGGCTTCGACCACCACCTTCTCGTTGTTGGACAACACGCGCTCCATCGTATCGTAATACATGCGCCGCCGGGTTACTTCCGGGGCCAGCTTGTACTGCTGGTACACCTTGTCGAAGGCGGCGGCTTCACCCTCAGCGCGGGCCAGCGTCTGCTGCGCCCAGGCCTGGGCGACGTTCTTGTCGCGCTGGGCGTTCTGCTGCGCGACGTTGACCTTCTGGAAGGCATCCGCGACCTTTTCCGGCGGGTCGGCCTTCTTGATGTCCACGCCGACGACCTGCACTCCGGTGCGATAGGCATCGAGAATGCCCTGCATCCGTTCACGCGTGTTCAGTTCCAGCGGGCCGCGACCGGTGCCATCCCAGATCGCGTCGAGCGACACTTCCGCCACCGACGCGCGCATCGCGGCTTCCGCCACTTCCTTGACCGTGCGCTGCGGGTCGACCGTGGCGAACGTGAACAGCTTCAGGTCCTTGATCCGCCAGCGCACCTGATACGACAGGTCGATCAGGTTCTGATCGCTGGTCAGTACCAGGTTCTCGCTGCCTTCGTTTTCCGGGATCAGGTCATTGACCACCGACGTCACGTCGCGCGTCTCGACCTGCTGGATCGGCCAGGGCGCGGTGACCGACACCCCGGATTCGATCGTGTGGCTATATTTGCCGAAGGTGGTAACAATGCCCTGCTCTTTCGGGCTTAGCTGGTGGAACGCGCTGCTGAGCAGCCAGACCACTGCCAGGCCGCCAACGATCAGCGGCGCCCAGCTCTTGCCGTCGGCGCGCGGGGGCAGGCCGGGAAAGCCGCCCCGTCCGCCGCCACCGCCAGAGCCGCCGCCCCTGCCGCCACCCTTGCCGCCACCCTTGCCGCCACGGGCCTTGAAGATGTCCTCGATCGAGGCAGACCGGCGCGGCTCCTCGGCGCTGCCCGCAGGTTGCCAGGGGTTGCGGGGACCATTGCCGGGGGCCGGGTCCGCGGGCTGTTCAGGCGGCTGCTGCGGCGCGGGATCGCCGCCGTCAGAGTTGCCGGAATCGTTGCCCCAGGGGCTCTTGCGGCCGGCCATTGCCAGCACGATCTGCTGTGCAGAACTGCGAATACCTCTCATGAGGGTTCTTATAGGTACGGGTTGTGCACAAAAACAGTGCCTCCCCCCGCTTTTTCCTTGCTAGGGGGGCGCAAATGCAAATCAGGAGTAGAGTGTGAGCGTGAACGCCGGTGATCCCGACACCCTGAAGCCGCTGTTGCCGCCGCTGGCGCAGGCGCGACTGCAATCGCTGAAAGTAACCGACGCAGGGGTCGCGGTGCTGGTGCTCGACGCATCCGGGCTGGACGGGATCGAGCGCGACCGGCTGGAAGTGGCGATCAAGGACGCGCTGCGCGACCACGTGGCCGAAACGCGCGTGGCGATGATGGCCGACAAGCCGAAGATCCGGATCATCGCGGTCGGATCGGGCAAGGGCGGCGTGGGCAAGTCCACCGTCTCGGCCAATCTGGCAGTCGCGCTGGCGCGGATGGGCCGCAAGGTCGGGCTGGTCGATGCCGACATCTATGGCCCCAGCCAGCCCCGCCTGCTGGGCAACGAGGGTGTAAAACCCCGCGCGACCGAGAAGAAGCTGATCCCCGTCCCCAGCCAGTGGGGCGTGCCGGTGTTGTCGATGGGCCACCTGATCGAGGCAGGCAAGGCGATTGCCTGGCGCGGGCCGATGGCGGGCAACGCGCTGGGCCAGCTGGTCGATGCCGACTGGGGCGATATCGATACCCTGATCGTCGACCTGCCCCCCGGCACTGGCGACGTCCAGCTGACCATGCTGCAGCGCCACAAGCCGCTGGGCGCGGTGATCGTTTCCACCCCGCAGGATCTGGCGCTGATCGACGCGACCCGCGCGATGCAGCTGTTCGAGGTCGGCCATGTCCCCGTGATCGGACTGGTGGAAAACATGGCCGGATATGCCTGCCCGCACTGCGGCGAGATCAGCGACCCGTTCGGCAAGGGCGGGACGGAGGCGACCGCCAAGGCGCTGAACCACCCGTTCCTGGGCCGGATCCCGCTGGACCTGTCGATCCGCCAGCAAAGCGATGCCGGCACGCCCCCCGCCGCCGGGAATGGTCCGCAGGCCGAAGCCTTTGCCGCGATCGCGCGGCGCGTGGCGACCTGGCTCGACAATCAGTGAAACGGACCGCAGCCCCATGCGCGTAACCCGGCGCGGCATCCTGCTGGGGGCCGGGGCGACCGGCGGGCTGATCCTGGCCTGGGCGCTGACCCCGCGCTCGTTCCCACCGCCGCTATCCGCCGCCGAGGGCGAAGTGGCGTTCGATGCCTGGCTGAAGATCGGGCGCGACGGGGTGGTCACGGTCGCCGTGCCGGAACTGGAAATGGGGCAGGGTATCACCACCCTGATCCCGCAGATCGTGGCGCAGGAACTGGGTGCGGACTGGCGGCAGGTGGCGGTGGAACCGGCCCCGGTCAGCGGCGCCTATGCCAATGCGCCGCTCGCCGCGCGCTGGTCGGCGTTGTGGCTGCCGCTGCTGAGCGGGCTGGCGGACGAGCCGGACGACCTGCTCGCCCGCCGCTTTGCCGAGGGGGAGCCGTTTACCGCCACCGCCGATGGCACATCGCTGATCGCGCACGAAGCCGCCGCTCGCGCCGCCGCTGCCAGCGCCCGCGCGATGCTGGCGCAGGCCGCCGCCGACCGCTGGGGCGTGGCGTGGGAAGAATGCGATGCGGTGGACGGCCACATTGTCCACGCCAAGCGCCGCCTGCCCTTCGCCCAGTTGGTCGAGGAAGCCGCGGGCTTCGACCCGCCCGACCCGCCGGTCCTGCGCCCGCGCCCACCGGGCGAGAATCCCGCCGAAGTGCTGCCCGGCGCGTCGCTGCGCTTCCCCCGGCTGGACCTGCCCGCCAAAGTCGACGGCAGCTTCAACTTCGCGGGCGACGTGCGCCTGCCCGACATGGTCTATGCCGCGATCCGGCACGGCCCCATCGGGGACACCCGGCTGGGCGGCTATGACACGGGCCAGACCAGGGGCGTGCAAGGCCTGCTGAAGCTGGTCAACGGCCCCAGTTGGCTGGCGGCGGTGGCAACCGACTGGTGGGCCGCAGAACGCGCGCTTACCCTGATCGCCCCGCGCTTTGCCGCGCAGGACCGCGCCGGCACCGCCGCCTGTGAACAGGCACTGGAAGAGGCCCTGCGGCGCGGCCGTGCCAGCCGGATTGCGGAGAGCGGCGATCCCGACGCCTGGCTGTCGGGAAAGTTCGAACACGTCGCGCATTACCGCGTCGCCCCGGCGCTCCACGCCACGCTGGAAACCGCCACCGCCACCGCCCGGCTGACCGACGGCAAGCTGGAGCTGTGGGTGGCGACGCAGGCCCCGCAGGCCGCCCGCCGCGCCGCGGCTGCCGCGCTGGACATCGCCGTCGAGAACGTGGTGCTCTATCCCATGCCGGCCGGGGGCAGCTTCGACCGGCGGCTGGAGCATGACCACGTGGCCGAAGTGGCCGTGATCGCGCGGCAGGTGGGCAAGCCGGTGCAGCTGATCTGGTCGCGCTGGCAGGAACACGTCGCGGGCGTGCCGCGCACACCGGCGCGGTCCGTGCTGGCGGCGCGGACCGCTTCTGACGGCACGCTGGTCGCCCTGAAAGTGCGCATCGCCGCCCCCGCCAGCTTTCACGAATTCGGGGAACGGCTGCTGGAAGGCAAGACGCCCCACGCCGGGCGCCATGCACAGTTGCAGGGCGATGCGATGACCGTGGAGGGCGCCGTGCCCGCCTATGCAATCCCGCACCTGGTGGTCGAACACGTGCCCGCCGTCATCCCGCTGCCCACCGCGCGGATGCATGGCAACGCGCACGGCTATACCTGCTTCATGGTCGAAACCTTCATCGACGAGCTGGCCGCCCGCGCCCGGCGCGAACCGCTGTCCTATCGCATCGCGATGCTGGGGCATGACGTGCGGCTGGCCAATTGCCTGCAACGCGCCGCAACGCTGGCCGAATGGAACGGCGGCGCGGCGGGCAGCGGGCAAGGGCTGGCCTGTCACCAGATGACGGTCGCGGGCCGGACGGGCCGCATCGCGCTGGTCGCCGCCGCCCGGCAGGACGAACGCGGCATCCGCGTCGACAAGCTGACCGCCGTGGCCGACATCGGCCGGGTGGTGAACGCCGACATCGCCCGCCAGCAGATCGAGGGCGGCTTGCTGTTCGCGCTTGGCCTGGCGCGCGGATCGAGCACCGCCTATGCCGATGGCCTGCCGCTGACCGGGCGGCTGGGGATGCTGAACCTGCCCCAACTGGCGGACTGCCCGGAGATCGAGGTGGACTTCATCGCCGGTGACGACGATCCGTTCGATCCCGCCGAACTGGCCGTGGCCGTGGCCGCCCCGGCCATTGCCAATGCCCTGTTCGCCGCCGGTTCGACCCGGCTGCGCACCCTGCCCCTGCTGGCCGGAAGCGCCTGATGCCGCCGAAAGCCCAGCTTTTCCTGCCTGCACGGACCCGCCAGAGCGCATGTCATGACTGACCATTTGCCCGCCAACCATCCTCCCGTCGCCAAGCCCAGGGTCGGCGTGCTGCTGGTCAACCTCGGCACCCCCGATGCGCCGACGCCCAAGGCGGTGCGCCGCTACCTCAAGGAATTCCTGTCCGACCCGCGCGTCGTGGAAATTCCGAAGCTGGTGTGGTGGCCGATCCTGAACGGGATCATCCTGAACGTGCGGCCGAAGAAATCGGCCCATGCCTATGAACAGGTCTGGGGGCCGGACGGATCGCCGCTGGCCGCGATCACCAAGGCGCAAGCCGCCGCGCTGCAAGCGCGGCTGGGCGATGGCGTGATGGTTCGCTGGGCCATGCGCTATGGCAACCCGGCGCTGGGCGCCGAAGTGCAGGCGATGAAGGATGCCGGGTGCGAACGCATCCTGGTTGCCCCGCTCTACCCCCAGTATTCGGGTGCGACGACCGCGACCGTGATCGATGCGCTGGGCCAGCAACTGGCCAAAATGCGCTGGCAGCCCGCGATCCGCACCCTGCCACCCTATTACGACGATGCGGTCCATGTCGAAGCGCTGCGCGCCGATACCGTGCGCCAGCTGGCCGCGCTGGATTTTACGCCGGAAGTGCTGTTGCTGTCGTTCCACGGTATGCCCGAACGCACGCTGCATCTGGGCGATCCCTATCACTGCCAGTGCCGCAAGACCGCACGGCTGCTGGCGCAGGCGCTGGCCCCGATCCACCCGGACCTGCGGATCGAGGTCAGCTTTCAATCGCGCTTTGGCCGCGCCAAGTGGCTGGAACCCGCGACCGACGCCGTGCTGGACCAGCTGGCGAAGGCGGGCACCCGCCGCGTCGCGATTGCCGCACCGGGCTTTTCCGCTGACTGCCTGGAAACGCGCGAAGAACTGGCAATTCGGGGGGCAGAGGATTTCAAGGCCGCCGGGGGCACGCACTTTGCCGCGCTCGATTGCCTGAATACGTCCGATGCCGGGATGGCGATGCTGGACACGCTGGTCCGACGTGAACTGGCGGGGTGGATTTAACCGAAAAGCTAATTACATCGGTGTCAATAATCGAGGAGAGACGATGGCTACGCTGGCAACCGATACCCCTGCTTTCACCCACTGGTCCCAGGCCCTGCCCAAGCACGCGCTGGATCACATTCCGGGCGAGGACGGCTGGCCGGTGCTGGGCACCACCCTGCAATTGCTGGCTGACCCGATCGGGTTCGGCAACCGGATGCGGGCGAAATACGGCAACGTCTATCGCAACAACAGCTTTGGCCGGCGCGGGGTGATCCTGATCGGGGCGGAAGCGAACGAGCTGGTGCTGTTCGACCGGGGCAAGCTGTTTTCCAGCGAACAGGGCTGGGGCCCGGTGCTCGACCAGCTGTTCCCGCGCGGACTGATGCTGCTGGACTTCGACCATCACCGGGCCGACCGCCGCGCGCTGTCGATCGCGTTCAAGCCCGAGCCGATGCGGCATTATTCCGACGCGCTCAATCGCGGGATTTCCCAGCGGGTGCAGGAATGGTCCGGGCGCGAAATGGCCTTCTATCCGGCGATCAAGCAGCTGACGCTGGATCTGGCCGCCGACAGTTTCCTGGGTCTGCCGTGGGGGCCGGAAGCGGACAAGATCAACACCGCCTTCATCGACATGGTCCAGGCCTCGATCGGCGTGATCCGCAAGCCCCTGCCGTTTACCGCGATGGGTAGGGGCGTGGCGGGGCGCAAGTTCCTGCTGGAATACTTCACCGCCGAAACGCTGCGCCGACGCGAACAGGGCGGCGGGCAGGACATGTTCAGCCAGTTCGCCCGCGCCACGCACGAAGACGGCTCGCTGATGCCGGTCGACGAAGTGGTCGATCACATGATCTTCCTGATGATGGCTGCGCACGATACCATCACGTCGTCCGCCACCTCGCTGATCTGGCTGCTGGCGAAGAACCCGGAATGGCAGGACAAGCTGCGCGAGGAACTGCGCGCGGTGACCGGCGGCGAAGGCCGCGCCCTGGCCTATGACGACCTGGGCAAGCTGGACCTGACCGAGATGGCGTTCAAGGAAGCGCTGCGGATGATCCCGCCGGTTCCGTCGCTCCCGCGCCGCGCGCTGCGGGAATTCACGTTCGGCGGCTATACTATCCCGGCCGGAACGCCGGTGGGGATCAGCCCCGCGGCGGTCCACATGATGGAGGAATACTGGCCCGAACCCGCAAAGTTCGATCCGCTGCGCTTCACCCCGGAACAGGTGGCCAAGCGCCACAAGTATGCCTGGGTGCCGTTCGGCGGGGGCGCGCACATGTGCCTGGGGCTGCACTTTGCCTACATGCAGGTGAAGATCCTGCTGGCCCACGTCCTGACGCGCTATCACATCGATATCGCGCCGGGGTATGAGCCCAAGTGGCAACCCTGGCCGATCCCCAAGCCCAGCGATGGCTTGCGCGTCACGTTCCGGCCGGTCTAAGCGCGGGGCAGTCCCTAACGAAAGTTATAACGATGCCCGGTCTGCGCCCCGATATCGATCCTGACGGTCTGCTGGAATACTCGGTGGTGTTCACCGACCGCTCGCTCAACCACATGAGCGCGGCATTCCAGGGCGTGATGCACGATATCCATGCGGGCCTGACCGGCGTCTACGGGGCAGAGCGCGCCGTCGTCGTTCCCGGCGGCGGCAGCTATGCGATGGAAGCGGTCGCGCGGCAGTTCGCGACCGACAAGCGCGTGCTGGTGATCCGCAACGGGTTCTTCTCCTACCGCTGGAGCCAGATTTTCGAAGCGGGCCGCATCCCCGCCCACGAAACCGTGCTGAAGGCTCGCCGCATCGGCGAAGGGCCGACCGCACCGTTCGCCCCCGCCCCCATCGACGAAGTGGTCGCCGCGATCCATGCCGAGCGCCCCGACGTGGTCTTTGCCCCGCACGTCGAAACCGCATCGGGGATCATCCTGCCCGACGCTTACGTGCGCGCCGTGGCCGCCGCCGCGCATGACGTTGGCGCGCTGTTCGTGCTCGATTGCGTGGCATCGGGCTGCGCCTGGGTGGACATGGCCGCCAGTGGCGTCGATGTGCTGATCTCGGCCCCGCAGAAGGGCTGGTCAGCCTCGCCCTGTGCCGGTCTGGTCATGCTGAGCGCGGCCGCACTGGAACGCTGCCGCGCCGCGCAGTCAAGCAGCTTTGCCATCGATCTGGGCCGCTGGCTGGCGATCATGGAAGCCTACCTGAACGGCGGCCACGCCTATCACGCCACCATGCCCACCGACGCCCTGCGCGGGTTTCGCGACGCGATGCTGGAAACGCAGGCTGCCGGCTACGAAACCCTGCGCGCCGCCCAGTGGGAACAGGGCAACGCGGTGCGCGCGATGCTGGCCGCGCGCGGCGTGCAATCCGTTGCTGCCGAAGGATTCGGCGCGCCGGGCGTGGTCGTATCCTACACCACCGATCCCGATATCCAGAACGGCAGGAGGTTCCTTGTCCAAGGCTATCAGATCGCGGCGGGCGTGCCACTCATGGTGGACGAGGGCGCGGACTATCGCAGCTTCCGCCTCGGCCTGTTCGGACTGGACAAGCTGCTGGACGTGCCGGCCAGCCTGAAGCGGCTGGAAACCGCGTTCGACGCGGTCTTCCCGGCCTGAGTCCTTACCGTTTGCGGACGAATTCCGCGCGCAGCACCAGCCCCTTGATCCCATCGAACCGGCAGTCGATTTCCTGCGCGTCGCCGGTCAGGCGGATCGACTTGATCACCGTGCCCTGCTTCAGCGTTTGGCCCGCGCCCTTGACGGTCAGGTCCTTGATCAGGGTGACGGAGTCCCCATCCGCCAGCAGGTTGCCGACCGCATCGCGCACTTCCACCACATCGGCGGCGGCGCGCTTGGCCGCAAGCTCCGACGCGGGCAGCCATTCGCCGCTGTCCTCGTCATAGACGTAATCTTCGTCGGTATCGGCCATTGTTTCCCTCCATTGGCAGGCAACGGCCATGGCAGGCGCGCCGCCGCTTGGCGAGTAAAACCTTGAAGCGCTTGCCCCTGTGTCGATCCAGCGGCAGACTGCCGCAAAATACAGGGGGAGAAAGGCAATGAACAATCCGGCAATCGCACGGCGAATGGTGCTGCTGGGCACTGTCCTGGTCATGCTGGGGCTGCTCACCGGCTTCGTGTCCGGCAGCCTCGCCAACCCACGCATGGGGCTGGCCTCGCACCTCGAAGGCTTGATGAACGGCACGCTGCTGATCGCGCTGGGGGCGACCTGGGGACATGTCCGGCTGTCGCCCGCCGGCGAACGCTGGGCCTTCGGGCTGCTGGCATTCGGATCGCTAGCCAACTGGCTGGCGACCCTGCTGGCGGCGATCTGGGGCGCGGGCGGGGAAACGATGCCGCTGACCGCTGCAGGCCATCAAGCCGCCGCCTGGCAGGAAAACGTGGTGACCGGCCTGCTGATCACGCTGTCCTTCGCGATGGTCGCGGCCATCGCCCTGGTCATCAAGGGCTTGCTGGCCGCACGGCAGGACGCGGCATGACCGACCGCACGGTCATTCCGCTGGACGAAACCCACCGCGCCGCCGCCGTCGCCACGCTCGCCGCCGCGTTTCAGGATGACCCGGCGGTCAGCTGGATCATCCCCGATCCCGCCGCCCGTGCGCGCCGGTTGCGCAAAATGTACGATTGGCTGTTCAGCGATCACCTGACCCACGGCTTCATTCTGGGCACGCCGGGCGCGGAAGCGGTGACCATGTGGCGCGCACCGGGCAAGGTCCATTACCGCACCCCGCTGCGCCCCGGACACCTGCTCCACCTGTTGCAGATCTTCGGCCCCTGCATCCTGCGGGCCGCGAAGGTGGGCGACTGCATCGATGCGCATCTGCTGCGCGGGGAAGGCCGCTATTATTTGCGGTATGCCGGGGTCCGACCCGATTGCCAGGGCAAGGGGCTGGGCGGCCTGACGATCCGCGCGGGGCTTGCGAAAGCGGCGCAGGCGGGCGTTCCTGCCGTGCTGGAAACCGCAACGGAGAGCAACGTCGGCCTCTATCAGCGGCTGGGCTTTGCCGTGCGGGAGGAATGGGATGTGCCGGGGCGCGGGGCACCGCATTTCTGGACGATGGAGCACCCGGCCCCGGCCTGAAGAATCAGGCGAACACCCCGTCCCACACCAGCTTGGCTCCCAGCGCGACCATCAGCAGGTAGATGATGGTGTAGAACCGCGCGCTGTCCAGCCGCCGGATCAGCCGAACGGCGATCAGCGTGCTGACAATCGCCAGCGGCAGCAGCGCCGCGCCGGCGGCCAGAGTCTGCGCATTGAGCGATCCCAACGCAAGGTAACTGGGCACCTTGATCCAGTTGATCAGCGCAAAGAACACCGAACTGGTGCCAACAAAGCGCTCATGCGGCAGGCGGCGCGGGGTAACCCACATCTGGAACGGTGGCCCACCCGCATGGGCGATCTGGCTGGTGAAGCCTGAGGCCGCGCCGAACAGCATGCCGACCCAGCCGGGTGAATCCGATGGGGTCACCACTCTCCCCCCGCGCTCCAGCCACAGCCGATAGACACCAAACGCGCCGGTGATTGCGCCGAGCACGAGCAGCAGGCGCTCCTCTGGCACCACGGCGGCCAACACCGTGCCCAGCGCGACGCCCGCGATCGCGCCCGGCAGCATCCAGGCAACGATCCAGCGGTCCCAGCTCTTGCGGAACGACCACACGCTGACCGCGTCCTGTGCCAGCAGCACCGGCATCAGCACCGCCGCCGCGACCGGGGCGGGCAGGCTGAGCGCCAGCAGCGGGGTTGCCAGCACGCCGAGGCCGGAAAAGCCGCCCTTGGCCAGCCCGACCACGATTACCGCGATCACCGCCAGGGTCAGCGTCCAGGGATCGGCCAGCAGTTCCATCGCCCCAGCGACAAGCATGCCCTGCCGCGCAGCGCAAGTGTCTGCCGCGCAGCGCAAGTGCCTCCGCTCTTGCCAAGTGGGTCCCGCTGCCGCTTAAGTACGGCAAACGCACCAACCGCCAAGGACCTACCCGATGCGCGCCATTCTGCTTGCTTCTTCCGCCCTGCTGCTCGGTCTGGCGGCTCCGGCTGCGGCCAGGACGCCAGAACAGGTGGCGGCGGCGGCACTGGCGGCAGCGCCGGTATGGGATGGGCACAACGATATCCCGATGCAGCTGCGCGATCGCCACAAGAACGTGCTGGCAGGGTTCGATTTCCAGGACACCACGGACAGCGCCGATCCGGCGAAAGGCCAGATCGCGCTGCAGACCGACCTGAAACGACTGCGCGCGGGCAAGGTCGGGGCGCAGTTCTGGTCAGTCTATGTCCCGGCCAGCCTCAGTGACACCCAGGCCGTGCAGGCAACGATCGAACAGATCGACGTCGCCAGGCGATTGATCGGGCAGAATTCCGCCGAATTGCAGTATTGTGAAGATTCCGCCTGCGTTGAACGCGCGTGGAAACAGGGCAAGATCGCATCCCTGCTGGGGATGGAAGGCGGCCATTCGATGGGCGGTTCGCTGGCCGTGCTGCGCCAGCTCCACGCGCTGGGCGCGCGCTACATGACGCTTACCCATTCGCGCAACAATGCCTGGGCCGATTCCGCCACCGACAAGCCGGTCCACGGCGGGCTGAACGCGCTGGGCCGCGACGTGGTGCGCGAAATGCAGCGGCTGGGCATGCTGGTGGACCTCAGCCACGTCAGCGAGGAGGCCATGCTGGACGCGCTGGAAGTGGCCAAGGCTCCGGTCATTTTCAGCCATTCCAATGCGCTGGCCGTCAGCTCCCACCCGCGCAACGTACCCGACAGCGCGCTGGACAAGCTGAAGGCCAATGGCGGCATCGTGATGGTCAATTTCTATCCGCTGTTCGTGGTCGAACAGACCCGCCAATGGAACATGGCCCGCGCGGCCGAGCGCGCCCGGCTGGAGGCGCTGCACCTGGGCAAGCCCGCCGCCACGGTCACTGCTGCGCTGGCAGCGTGGGAACAGGCCAATCCGCAGCCGCTCGGCACCGTGGCCGACGTGGCCAATCATCTTGACTACATCGCCAAACGGATCGGGGCAGATCACGTGGGCCTTGGGGCGGACCTTGACGGCATCGACAACACCGTGGTCGGGCTGGAGGACGCGTCGAAATATCCGGCGCTGTTCGTCGAACTGGCCCGCCGGGGGTGGAGCCAGGCCGATCTGGAAAAGCTGGCCAGCCGCAACATGATGCGTGTGCTGAAGGCCGCCGAGGCGTATGCCGCGACGCAGAAGGGCCAACCCCCGATTGAAAACCCGGTCAGCTTCTGACCGGGATCAGTGCGGGTCGATACGGCCGGTCAGACGGAAAAAGAATGCGGTCGACCAGCCGAGCATGAAGATGCCCAGCACGCTTTCGAACGCGCCCAGCAGCCGCCATTCGGGCAGCACGTGGGTATCGTTGTACCCCACGGTCGAATAGCTGATGGTCGAGAAATACAGCGCGGATTCCAGGTCCGGGATTGCGCCCAGCGCCAGATAGGTCACCGCGAAAATCCAGATCTGCACCCCGTGCAGCGCCAGCATCGCGATCACCGCCCCCAGCGTGAACAGCACGCCGCGCGGTGACAGCGGATTGGTATGCTCCAGCCGTTCGACCGCAGCTTCCGTCCGCACCGCCCCGTTCAGGGCAAACAGGCCCAGGCCGTGCACGATCACGCACAGGACAACCATCGCGGATGACACCGCGAACTGCGCGAGCAGGTTGTCCGGCGTGGCGAACTGGCTGATCAATCGCGCAGCAAGTCGTTGATCGCGGTCTTAGCGCGGGTCTGCGCATCCACCGTCTTGACGATCACCGCGCAATACAGCGACGGCCCCGGCGTGCCATCGGGCAGCGGCTTGCCCGGCATCGAACCCGGCACGACGACCGAATAGGGCGGAACCACGCCGATGTGGACCTCGCCGGTCGCCCGATCGACGATCTTGGTCGATGCGCCAAGGTAGACACCCATCGACAGCACCGCGCCTTCGCACACCCGCACGCCTTCAACGACTTCACTGCGCGCACCGATGAAGCAGTTGTCCTCGATCACCACCGGCCCGGCCTGCAGCGGTTCCAGCACACCGCCGATACCGACGCCGCCCGACAGGTGCACACCCTTGCCAATCTGGGCGCAGGAACCGACCGTGGCCCAGGTATCGACCATCGTGCCTTCGCCGACATAGGCGCCAATATTGACGAAGCTGGGCATCAGGATCACGCCCTTGGCGATGTACGACCCGCGCCGCGCCACCGCGCCCGGCACCACGCGAAAGCCCCCTGCGCGGAAGCGGGCGTCATCCCAACCTTCGAACTTCGACGGCACCTTGTCGAACGCGGGCGCACCGGCGGCGCCATTCGGCACCACCGCATTGTCGTTCAGGCGAAACGAGAGCAGCACGGCCTTCTTCAGCCATTGGTTGACCTGCCAGCCACCCTGCCCGTCCGGCTCCGCCACGCGCGCCTGGCCGCTGTCGAGCAGTTCCAGCGCGGCTTCGACCAGGCTGCGAACATCGCTGCTGGCAGGGGTCACCCCGTCACGTGCTTCCCAGGCGGCTTCGATCGCGGTAGCAAGATCGGCAGTCATGTCGTGTTCCTTCGCTCGTTCGCGGGCAATCGCGGCAGCGCCTATCGCCTGCCTGCGCCGGGGGCAAGCGCGCAGGCGGAATGGGACAGGAAATTTCCGGTTAAGGGAAGCCATGGCAATGGTCGCGATGGATTGCACAAGGGACGCTGCATGAAACTTCCGAAGGCGGTGCGCAGCCAATGGCATCTTGGCGCAGCGATCCTCTCGTTCGCGCTGGTGGCGGGTTGTGGCGGTGGCAGCGGCGGATCGGTGGGCAGCACCCCCGCGCCGACGCCATCCCCCACGCCGACCCCGACGCCCACTCCGACCCCGACGCCGACTCCTACCCCCACTCCAACCCCGACCGGCGCATTCCTGACCAGCGAATACAACCGCTCCTCCGGCGCGCCGCAGCATGGCGTGGTGACGGCATGGTCGCAGGGCTACAGTGGCAACGGCGTTACCATTGGCATCGTCGACACCGGGATCGACAGCGACAGCCCGGAATTCGCGGGCCGCCTCCACCCCTCCAGCGCAGATGTCGCGGGCGATCGGGGCGTCGATCCGGAAAGCGACCACGGCACCAATGTCGCCATGGTGGCTGCCGCCGCGCGCGATGGCACCGGCGTGCTGGGCATCGCCTTCAATGCCACCATTGCGATGTTCCGCGCCGATACGCCCGGCAGCTGCGCCACCAAGGATACCGAGGTGAAGGACAGCGGCTGCAAGTTCAACGATGTGAACATCGCCGCCGGAGTGGACCGGGCGGTGGCGGCCGGGGCCAAGGTCATCAACCTGTCGCTGGGCGGTTCCGCCCCCAGTTCCACTCTGCGCGCGGCGGTAGGCCGCGCCACGGCGGCAGGCGTGGTGATCATCGTCTCTGCCGGGAACGACGGGGATTCGACCGAAACCGATGTCGACCCGAACAATCCCGACCCCTTTGCCGCCGGATTGCAGGCCGCGGGAAGCGGCAACGTCATCATCGTGGGATCGGTGAACAAGGACGGGGCGTTCTCCGCGTTCAGCAACAAGGCCGGAACCGGGGCCAACTGGTTCCTCTCGGCGCGGGGCGAGCGGGTCTGCTGCGTCTACGAGAACGGGACGATGAAGATCGTCGACAACCCGGATGGCACCCGCTCGGTCTATGTCATTTCCGGCACCAGCTTTTCCGCGCCGCAAGTGGCGGGCGCGGCGGCGCTGCTGCGCCAGGCTTTCCCCAACCTGACCGCCGCCCAGGTGGTCGACCTGCTGCTGCGCACCGCGCAGGATGCCGGGGCAGCGGGGACCGACACCACCTTCGGGCGCGGCATTCTGGATATCGCCGCGGCGTTTGCGCCGCAGGGCACCATGGCCATCGCGGGCAGCACCGCGCCGATGCCGGCCGGGGATACAACCGCCGTCATGTCTACGCCGATGGGGGATGCGGGGCCGCTGGCAGGCGGGCTGACGACCATTGTGCTCGATGGCTATCAGCGCGCCTACCAGATGAACCTTTCCGCCGGGCTGCGGGGCGCGCAAGTCCAGCCGAAACTGGCCGCCGCGCTGCGCAGCGATTCGCGCAACCTCTCGCTCGGCGGGGGCAAGGTATCCCTTGCCTTCTCGGTCGACGCGCAGGGCGCTGTGGCGCGGTTGCCGTGGCAGGGTGCGCTGCGGCTCAACCGGCACGATGCGGAACAGGCCCGCGTGCTGGCCGCGCGGATCGTGGCGGAAATCGCGCCGGGGCAGCGGCTGGGGTTCGCGTTTGAACAGGGCGCGGACGGGCTGGTGGCCCAGTTGCAGGGCCGCGATCAACCCGCATTCCTGATCGCGCGTTCGCCGCTGGATGACCTGGGCTTTGGCGCGACCGGCCAGGCCAGCTTTGCGCTGCGCCAGCAACTGGGCGCGTGGGGGCTGACCGCACTGGCCGAGCATGGCAGCGCGCAGGCCGCCGCGCCGGTGCAACTCGCCGCCAGCACGCGCACCCGCCTGCCCGGCGCGCCCGCGCTGCGACTGGGCCTGTCGCTCGATCGCCAGCTGGGCGCGTTCGATGCGGCGCTGGGCGCGCAGTGGCTGGCGGAGCGGGACAGCCTGCTCGGCGCGCGGCTGCACAGCGCATTCGGCGCGCGCGGCGCGGACAGTGCCTTCCTCGATGCCAGCCTGGGCTGGCGCGCGGGCGAAAGCTGGCGGCTGGGCGCGGCCTGGCGCAGTGGCTGGACCTGGGCCCGGCGCGGCGGGGCGCTGGCCGCCGGATCACGGCTGACGACCTCCGCCTGGGCTGTCGATGCCAGCCGCTATGGAGTGATCCAGCCGGGTGACAGCGTCTCGCTGCGCCTGTCACAACCCTTGCGGGTGGAGCGTGGCGGGCTGAATTTCCTGCTGCCGGTGGACTACAGCTATGAAACGCTGGCCCCGACGCTGGGGCTGCAGACCCTGTCCCTCGCCCCGCGCGGGCGCGAACTGGACGGCGAACTGGTCTGGCGCGGGCAGCTGTGGAACGGCGCGGCGATGGCCAGCCTGTTCTGGCGCAAGGACCCCGGCCACTACAGCGCTCTGCCGGATGACAAGGGCGCAGCCGTCAGCTGGGTGCGCAAGTTCTAGAAGTTGGGTAAAGGTGCGGACCGGCCGGATGGCCTGTCCGCACCAAACAGATTACGCCCCGGCTTTCACCGCGAATTCCCAGGCCTTGTCGGCCAGCGGCTGGACCCGTTCGGACATCGCCTTGGCGTGGGCCGAGCTGGCAGTGCCGTCGATCACGCGTTTCTTGATGCCCTGCATGATCCCGGCGAGGCGGAAGAAGTTGTAGGCAAAGTACCAGTTCATGTCCGGCACGCTGGTGCGCCCCGTGGCCGCGCAATAGCGTTCGACCACATCCTCCAGTTCGGGGATGCCCAGCGCCTTGCGGTCGAGGTCCAGCACCCCGCTGCGCCCGCCGTTTTCCGTCACCCACGCCATCGCGACATAAGTGAAGTCCGCCAGCGGATCACCCAGGGTGGACAGTTCCCAGTCGAGCACGGCCAGCACCTTGGGTTCGGTCTTGGCCCAGATCATGTTGTCGATCCGGTAATCGCCATGAACCACGCTGGTGCGGGTCTGTTCGGGCAAGGATGCGGGCAGGAACGCGATCAGGCGCTCCATCGAATCCATCGTTTCGGTTTCGGCCAGCTTGTACTGCTTGGTCCAGCGTTCGACCTGGCGGCCGAAGTAGTTGCCCGGCTTGCCATAGTCCGACAGCCCGGCCGCATCGACATCGACCGCGTGCAGGCCCGCCAGCGTATCGATCATCGCGTTATAGGTCGCGCGGCGATAGTCCGGGGCGTCGTTGGGCATCGCGCCGTCCCAGATGGTGCGCCCGTCGACCATGCCCATCACGTAGAACCAGCTGCCGATCACGCTGTCATCGGTGCACAGCCCATACTGCGGGGCAACCGTCCACCCGGCCTTTTGCAGCGCGGCCTGGACTTTGTATTCGCGGTCAACCGCATGGGCCGAGGGCAGCAGCGGACCAAACGGCTTGCGCCGCAGCACGTAGTTTCCACTCGCCGCCTCGATCTTGTAGGTCGGGTTGGACTGGCCGCCCTTGAACTTGGTCAGCTTCATCGGGCCCTGATAGCCCGCCACATTGGCTTCCAGCCAGGCGGACAGCTTGCCCTCGTCCAACCGGTCGGCGCCTTCGGGTTCGACCGTGCCGACGAAATCGGCTTCGGCATTCAGTGCAGGTGCGTCGCTCATCATGCCCTCACTGATCGAAAACGATAACCGAACGGGCGGAGTGGCCCTGCTTCATCTTGTCGAAGCCCTCGTTGATCTGTGACAGCGGAATCCGCTCGGCAATGATCGAATCGAGATCGAGCAGCCCGCGCATGTAGAAATCGACCAGGCGCGGCATATCGACCGGGAAGTGGTTCATCCCCATGATCGCGCCCTGCAGCTTCTTGCCCGAGAGCAGGTCCATGGCGGAAAGCCCGACCGAGTGGTTCAGCGGCATCATGCCCAGGATCGTGGCCGTGCCGCCACGCCGCAGCGACTTGACCGCCAGATCGCCCGAAGCGGGACGGCCCACCGCCTCAACCGCATGATCGACGCCGCCCTTGGTCAGTTCCACGATCTGCGCGGCGGCATCTTCGGCCATCGCATCGACCGTGTGGGTCGCGCCCAGCTTCATCGCCAGCTCGCGCTTTTCAGGCATGGGATCGGCGGCGATGATCTTGCCCGCCCCGGCGATCTTGGCGGCGTTGATCGCGGCCAGACCCACCCCGCCGCAGCCGACCACGGCCACCGTTTCGCCCGGCGTCACCTTGCACGCGTTGAAGATCGTGCCCGCGCCGGTCGTCACTGCGCAGCCGATCACCGATGCGCGGTCCAGCGGCATTTCGGGATCGATCCGGGTGCAGGCGTGTTCGTGGATCAGCATCATTTCGGCAAAGGCCGAAAGGTTGAGCATCTGGTTGACCGGGCTGCCATCCGGGCGGCTGAGGCGCGATTCCGCACCCGGCGCGCGGCGGGTATCGCCGCCCAGGCACAGAGCCATCCGGCCGGTCACGCAGAATTCGCAGTGGCCGCAGAACGCCGAGAGGCAGGTGACGACCGCATCGCCCACTTTCACCGTGCGCACTTCGCTGCCCACCGCCTCGACGATCCCGGCGGCTTCATGCCCGGGCACCGCGGGGAGCGGGTGGGGATAGGCCCCTTCGATGAAGTGGAGGTCGGAATGGCACAGGCCGCAAGCCGCCGTGCGGATCAGCACTTCATGCGGACCGGGCTTCGAAATCACCAGATCTTCGATTTCCAGCGGCTGGTTCGGTGCGACGAGGACTGCGGCTTTCATTTCTCTCTCCAGGTTGCCCCGCCCGCTTGCGGGAGGGGGCAGGCGAGGGCTGGTCATCGGCCCTCGCCAAACAGGCCTTCCCCGACCCTCCCGCCGGCGGGAGGGCAGAGGAAGGCCGCCAAGGTACTTAGCGGGCCACCCCGAGATCGCCCGAGGTCGGGCCCGACGGAGCCTGCGGGGCATACTTGCCCATTTCCAGACGCGCGATCGAGCGGTTGTGGACTTCGTCCGGACCGTCCGCGATGCGCAGGGTCCGCTGGCCGGCATACATCTTGGCCAGACCGAAGTCTTCCGAGACGCCGCCGCCGCCGTGGGCCTGAATCGCGTCATCGATGATCTTCAGCGCCATCGTGGGAGCCTTGACCTTGATCATCGCGATTTCGGCCTGGGCAGCCTTGTTGCCGACCTTGTCCATCATGTCCGCCGCCTTCAGGCAGAGCAGGCGCGAGCACTCGATCTCGATCCGGGCCTCGGCAATGCGCTGCTCCCAGATCGAGTGGGTCGAGATCGACTTGCCGAACGCGACGCGCGACTGGAGCCGCTGAACCATCTTCTTCAGCGCTTCCTCAGCCACGCCGATGGTGCGCATGCAGTGATGGATGCGGCCCGGCCCGAGGCGGCCCTGCGCGATCTCGAACCCGCGCCCTTCGCCCAGCAGCATGTTGCTGGCCGGAATGCGGACGTTGTTGAGCTTGATTTCCATGTGGCCATGCGGTGCATCGTCATAGCCGAACACCGGCAGGTGACGGACGATTTCGACGCCGGGCGCGTCCAGTTCCATCAGCACCATCGATTGCTGGGCGTGCTTCTTAGCCTCGAAATCGGTCTTGCCCATGACGATGGCGATCTTGCAGCGCGGATCACCCGCGCCCGAAGACCACCACTTGGTGCCATTGAGCACGTATTCATCGCCTTCGCGCCGGATCGAGCATTCGATGTTGGTCGCGTCGGACGAGGCGACCTGCGGTTCGGTCATCAGAAAGGCAGAACGGATTTCGCCGTTCATCAGCGGCTTCAGCCACTGCTCCTTCTGCTCACGCGTGCCATAGCGATGCAGCACTTCCATGTTGCCGGTGTCCGGCGCGGAGCAGTTGAACACTTCCGAGGCCCAGCCGATCCGGCCCATTTCCTCGGCGCAGAGCGCGTATTCGAGGTTGGTCAGGCCCGGACCTTCGAATTCGAACGTGTCGTCCACGTGGGTGCGGCCGGACTGGGGCGGCATGAACAGGTTCCAGATGCCCTGCGCCTTCGCGCGGGCCTTTTCCTCTTCCACCACTTGCAGAACTTTCCAGCGCTCACCCGCGGCGTCCTGCGCCTTGTAGTCGCCGGTCCGCGGGCGGACATGGTTTTCGATGAACTGGCGCACCCGGTCGCGCCAGTAGACTTGCCGTTCGGTGGGGTCGAAATCCATGGTCCTCATCCTTCCTTATGCTGTCGAATCTCGGCACCATCAGTGCCAGAGGCGCGCCCTCGCGCCAAGGTGTTTAATCGAACGATTAAGCGTCAGGGATGCATTCCCTCCGCATCGGGATTGATCCGCGCGGCGGACAATGCCGCCAGCCGCGCCTCGTGGTCGGCGCGGGTGATCGGGAAGCGCGAAAAGATCAGCGTCGAGGCCAGCGCCGCAATCACGACGATCACGCAATAGGACAGCGTGAGGGTGTCGATCACGCCCTGCTCCACTTGCCCCGGGATCGCCTTGCGCGGCAGGCCCGAATAGCTGACCAGCAGCCCGGTCAGCCCGATGCCCGCGGCCGTCGCGCACTTCTGCACGAACATCCAGCCGGCGGCGAACACGCCCTCGGTCCGGCGGCCGGTCTCCGCCTGCGATGCCTCCACCACATCGGCCAGCATCGACTGCGCCGAGATGGTCACCATCACCGCGTTGATGTTGGACACCAGCACGAATGCGAACAGCAGATAGGTCGATTGCGGCGATCCGACTTCAGGCCAGAACCCGGCAAGCCGCAGCGCGAACGGCGCCACCCAGAACACCACGCTGACCAGCGCGCAGACCACCGCCGTCCCCCGCTTGCCCAGGTGCCGGTGCAACGGCTGGACAAGGATGAACGAGGCCAGCACGCCGACCATCAGCAGCCACGGCAACAGCGCAAAGCCGGTTTCCGAAAACTCCCAGACATAGAGGTAGAGGAAGTTGGAGATCGTGAAGGTCATCTGCGAACTGGAAATCGCGATGGCCGCCCCGCCCAGCAGGATCAGCGCGGCGGGGTGGCGCAGCGATTCGATGATTTCCCGCAGCGCCGAGAGCGCGGAAGTCTTTTCCGGGCGGACATCGGGCAACCGCGCGATCCGGCGGTGCTGCCCCAGCGCAGAGATCACCACGACAGTGGCCATCAGCACTGCCCCGGTCAGGCCGTAGAGCCAGTAGCCATCGGGGTTGAGCTGCCCGTGCTTGTGGGTGGCATCCGCGCGCAGGAAGACCGTGTTGGCCAGGAAGAACAACAACAGGCCCCCGCCCCAGGCGAACAGATAGCGGAACCGGATCAGCGCTGTGCGTTCATCGTAATCGGTGGTCAGTTCCGCGACGAGCGACTGCGAAGGCACTTCACAGCACGAGATCAGCGTGCGCACCAGGATCGCCACCAGCACCAGGTATGGGAAAATCAGCGTTTCGTCAGCGGGCGGGGTCCACAGCAGCAGCCATGACAGCGCCAGCGGGACCGGCGCGATATAGAGCCACGGCAGGCGCCGTCCCCAGCGGGTATAGGTCCGGTCGGACAGATGCCCGATCACCGGATCGATGAACGCATCGACCACCAGCGCCAGCATCAGCGCCAGCGACACCAGCTTGGCATCCAGCCCGATGACCTGGCTGTAGAAGATCAGCAGGAAAGTCGAAAAGCCGTTGTCCTTGATGCCATAGGCGGCCGAACCGAGCCCGTGGAACAGCCGCAGCCGGGTGGGCAACCGCTCAGGCGCGGGGGTGCTGACCGCGCCCTGCTCCATCACGGCGTCACCGCTCATTGCGGCGCGCCCAGCTTCCCTTCGGCCATGGCTTGCAGCGTGTCGAACATCCCCGGCGCGTCCGGATCCCAGGCGTGGCGCGGGCCGATGGTGATGCCGCCATCGACGATCAGCGACGTGCCGGTAACAAAGCTGGCCGCATCGCTGCACAGGAATGCCACCGCGTTGGCGATGTCATCCGGCTGGCCGCCGCGCGCCACCGGCTGCGCCTGGCTGGACATCTGGGCGATCATCGCCTTGGCGGTGTCGACCATTTCAGCCGGCATTTCCATGCTGGCGGTGAAGATGTTGGTGTTGATGAAGCCCGGCTGCACCGCGTTCACGCGGATGCCGAATTGGGCGAGGTCGGTCGCCGCGCACTTGGTCAGGTGCAGCACGCCCGCCTTGGCCACGGCATAGGCGGTGGGCGAATAGCCCGGACCGACCGCCGCGACGGACGAGGTATTGACGATCGCCGCGCCCTTGCGGCCCTTCATGTGCGGCACGGCATAGCGGATGCCCATCGCGACCGAGCGCAGCAGCAGGTGGAAGGTGAAATCCCAGCCATCGGCGTCGATCTCGTCAATGCCCTCGCGCGCGCCGCCTGCCCCGGCGTTGTTGAACACCACGTCGATCCCGCCGCAGGCCGCCGCCGCCTGATCCATCAGCGCCTTGATCTGCGCAACGTCGCAGACATCGCAGGCCACTGGCGTGATCCCCGCTGCCTCGGCGGCCACGGCCTTGGCCCCTTCGAGGTTGAGATCGGCGGCGAACACCTGCGCCCCTTCGCGGGCGAACAGCAGCGTTGCCGCCCGGCCAATTCCCGATGCCGCACCCGTGATGACGACGCACTTGCCGCTGAATCGCATATCCACTCCTGTCGGTTCTGATTTTGGCGGCAGCTTAGGCGCGAAACCGGCGCGGTCAACGCCATTGCGCTTGACGCTACGGCAAGCGCGCTTTGCGCCAAATGGCGGAAATCCGCGCTTGCGCGCCCGTGCCGACTCGCTTTAACCTTGCGATTAAGAGAGGAGTCCGATCCATGTCAGACCTTGATGCGTTCCGCGCCGAAATCCGCGCGTGGCTTGAAGAAAACTGCCCTGCCGAAATGCGCCAGCCCGCCCGCGACGAAGACGACGTCTGCTGGGGTGGCCGCAATTTCAAATTCAAGAACGAGGCGCAGAAGCAGTGGCTCGAACGCTGCGTGGCCAAGGGCTACACCGTGCCCGACTGGCCCAAGGCTTATGGCGGCGCGGGCATGTCCCCGGCCGAGGCCAAGATCTGGCGCGAGGAAATGCACCGCATCAATGCGCGCCCGCCGCTGTCCAGCTTTGGCATCTGGATGCTTGGCCCGGCACTGCTGAAGTTCGGGACCGAGGAGCAGAAGGTCCACTATCTCGGCCAGATCGCGCGCGGGGAAATCCGCTGGTGCCAGGGCTATTCCGAGCCGGGTTCCGGCTCCGACCTCGTCAGCTTGCAGACCTTCGGCGAGGACAAGGGCGATCACTGGGTGGTCAACGGCCAGAAGATCTGGACCAGCTATGCCAACAAGGCCGACTGGATCTTCTGCCTGGTCCGCACCGACAAGGCGAACAAGTATCAGGGCATTTCGTTCCTGCTGTTCGACATGACCTCGCCGGGCGTCACGACCAAGCCGATCCTGCTGATTTCGGGCAGCTCGCCGTTCTGCGAAACCTTCTTCGACAACGTGAAGGTGCCCAAGCACCAGATCGTCGGCGAAGTGAATCGCGGCTGGGATGTCGCCAAGTACCTGCTTGGGCATGAGCGCGAGATGATTTCGGGCGCGGGCGGGAACGACCGGCTCAACACCCTCGGCCCGGTGCTCAGCCGCGCCGGCCTCGAAGACCCGCTGCTGCGGGCCGAGCTGGCGATGTTCGACGTGGATGCCCTGGCATTCAGCGCAATGGGCGAAAAGTTCCTGGATGAGGCCAAGGTCGGCAAGGCCCACCCTGCCCAGCCCAACATGATGAAGTATGCCGGGACCGAGCTGAACAAACGCCGGTACGAGCTGCTGATGGCGGGCGGCGGCAGCGCCGCGCTGGAATGGGACAGCGAAGCATCCGACGGCGGCAGCAAGGCCCGTGCCTGGCTGCGGACCAAGGCCAACTCGATCGAGGGCGGGACCAGCGAGGTGATGCTCAACGTCGTCGCCAAGCGCATCCTCGACCTGCCGGGGGCCTGACCCTTCGCCCCGCGAGCCCGCTGCACCGGGCCCACGAAATTCAAGGAATACTGCAATGCCGCTTTATCACACCGAAGATCAGGCCATGCTGGCGGACACCGCCCGCTCGTTCCTGGCTGACGAAGGCAACATCGCCAAGCAACTGCGCCACTGGCGCGACATCGGCTGCAAGGACGGGTTCGGCCACGCCCTGTGGAAGCAGTTCGCCGAACTGGGGCTGACTGGCGTGCTGGTGGCCGAGGCCGATGGCGGGCTGGGCATGGGCCATGTCGAAGCCGGGATCGTGCTGGAGGAAATCGGCCGCAACCTCACCCCCTCGCCCTTCCTGACCAGCGCGGTGGCGGCGGCAACGGCGCTGGGCGCGGGCAGCGATGAACTGCGCGGACGTTACCTGCCGGGCCTGCTGGCGGGCGACAGCGTGTTCGCCGTCGCTATCGACGAAGGGCCAAAGCACCGCCCCGAACGGATCAAGACCCGCGCCGCGCGCGCTGGCAACGGGTTCAAGCTGGACGGCGCGAAAAGCTTCGTCATCCATGGCGGCAGCGCCGACATGCTGGTGGTCGCCGCACGCACCTCTGGCAACGATGACGATGCCGAAGGGATCACGCTGTTCGCCGTGCCCAAGGATGCGGCCGGCCTCAGCCAGGATGCCGTCCGGCTGGTCGACAGTTCGATGGCGACCCACGTGAAGCTGGACGGCGTGCTGGTCGATGCCGATGCCGTGATCGGCGAAGTCGATGGCGGGCGCGAGCTGCTGAACAAGGTGCTGGCCGCCGGCCGGATCGGCGCGGCGGCGGAAAGCGTCGGCGTGGCGGGCGGCGCGTTCGACATGACCACCACCTACCTCAAGCAGCGCAAGCAGTTCGGCAAGCTGATCGGCGAATTCCAGGCGCTCCAGCACCGGGCCGCGCACCTGTACTCTGAAATCGAGATTGCCCGCGCCGCGACGATCAAGGCGCAGCAGCTGCTCGATGCTGGCTCGGACAAGGCCGAGCTGATGGTCTCCGTCGCCAAGGCCAAGGCTGGCAAGGCCGCCGGGCTGGCGGTGAAGGAAGGCGTCCAGATGCACGGCGGCATCGGCATGACCGACGAATACGACATCGGCCTCTACATGAAGCGCGACCGCGCGCTGGCCGAGTTCATGGGCGACGTTTACTACCACGCCGAACGCGTCGCGCAGCTGACGGGGTATTGAGCCGACGCCAGTTTACGTCACCCCGGACCTGATCCGGGGTCCCGCTACCTTCCTGCGGCGGGCGAAGAACAAGCGGGATCCCGGATCAGGTCCGGGATGACGGGAAAAGGATAAGCTGATGGACTTCACCAAACTGTTCAGCCTGGAAGGCAAGATCGCGCTGATTACCGGCGGGTCGCGCGGGATCGGCAAGATGCTGCTCGAAGGCTACCTCGCCGCCGGGTGTGAGCGGGTCTACATCACCGCGCGCAAGAAGGCGCAGCTGGATGAAACCGTCGCCGAATTCGAGGCGCAGTATCCCGGCAAGGTCATTGGCCTCGCGGGCGACATCAGCCAGATGGACGGGGTGAAGCAGCTGGCCGAGGAACTCGCCACCCGCGAGTCCCGGCTGGATGTGCTGGTGAACAATGCCGGGGCCGCATGGGGCGGTGATTTTGACGAATTTCCCGAAGTGGGCTGGGACAAGGTCATGGACCTCAACGTCAAGTCGCTGTTCTTCCTGACGCAAAAGCTGCACCCGCTGCTGAACGCGGCAGCCAGCTTTGACCGTCCGGCCAAGGTCATCAACATCGCCTCGATCGACGGGCTGCGCCCCAATCCGTGGGAAACCTATTCCTATCAGGCATCGAAAGCGGCGGTGATCCACCTGACCAAGCGGATGGCCGCGCGGCTGATCAAGGACAACATCGTCGTCACCTGCATCGCGCCGGGGGCCTACCCCAGCGAAATGAACAAGGCCGCGGCGAAGAATCCCGAAGGCAGCGCCAAGGGCATCCCCTACAAGCGGGTCGGCGTGGCCGAGGATATCGCGGGCGGCGCGATCTACCTGGCCAGCCGTGCGGGCGATTACGTGGTCGGCACCACGATCCCGATCGACGGCGGCATCGTCAACGCGTGGATCCCCGAAACCTTCCAGGACCCGTCGGGCGGGCATTGAGGCCATGAAGCACCGCCTGCGCACCCTCGCCCATCAGGTCTATTTCGGCGAGGGGCCGCGCTGGCGGAACGGCCGCCTGTGGTTCTCGGACTTCTACGCGCACCGCGTCTGCTCGGTCGATCTGGCGGGCGATCTGCGCACCGAACTGGAACTCGAAGGACGGCCATCGGGCCTTGGCTGGATGCCCGATGGCTCGCTGCTGGTGGTGCGGATGGAACTGCGCCAACTGTGGCGGCGCTGGCCGGACGGGCGGTTTGCCTGCCACGCCGATCTGACCGGCCATTCCGCGCACCTCTGCAACGACATGGTCGTCGATGCGCAGGGCCGGGCCTATGTCGGCAACTTCGGGTTCGATCTGGACGCGGCTATCCGCGCGCGCGGGGCGGAAAGCGTGATCGCCGACCATCCCCAGACCTGCCTTGCGCTGGTGCAGCCAGACGGCAGCGTCAGCGACGCCGCGCCGGGTGAGCGGTTCAGCTTTCCCAACGGCATGGTCATCCCCCCCGATGGCAACACGCTGATCGTCGGCGAAACGCTGGGCGGACGGCTGACTGCGCTCGATATCGGCGCGGATGGCAGCCTGTCCAACCGCCGCGAATGGGCCCCCACCTGGCCGCGCGTGCCCGATGGCATCTGCCTCGACGCCAGCGGCGCCATCTGGATCGCCAACCCGCTCGCCCCCGAATGCGCCCTGATCGCGCCGGGCGGCGAAGTGCTGGACGTGGTCGAAACCGGCGGCCTGCCCTGCTTCGCCTGCATGCTGGGCGGGCCGGAAGGCAAACACCTGTTCATGCTCGTCGCGCCGAGTTCGGACGCAGGCGAAGCGGCAAAGGCCCCGCTGGGCAAAGTGCTGGTGACCGAGGTTGCAGTAAGCCGCGCGGGATTGCCCTGAGGGGCGAGGCATCCGCCAAGCCCTCCTGTCGTCGCCCCGTGCTTGACACGGGGCTAGGCTAACTGGCGGTCATCCGCTGGGGCCCGTGTGATCCAAAGGCTGTGCGAGAAGCAAAGCCTAGCCCCGGATCAAGTCCGGGGCGACGGGGCGGAGCGGCTGCATAGCTCGCCTATTTGCCACAAGCTGCCGTTCCGGAAACGGCAACATTGCGGACATTTCTCAGGTGCGCTTTAATGGCGCGATGGAAATACTCCCTGAGCCGCCCCCGTCTTACGAGCAAATTATCACTCAGAAGCTCGTGGAGTGCGGTCTATCCTCGCGGGGCCTGAAAGTGTCCTACGAGGATGATTTTCAATCTTACGAGATTGTCATCGGTCCATCGGCGAACGCCATGGCAGAAATGTTCTCATGCATTCGCGACGCCGCGGCTGGCGAGATTGTGTCATTCGACGATCAGGAGTTGATGAGCGGGTATCATGCCTTCTTGGCGGAAGGGTATCGCCCGCAAATGATAGCGAGTGCAGAGAGTGAACTTGCCAAGCGCGGCCTGCTCAAGGGGTTTCCCCGTCGCGTAGATTTCGCAAGCGACGCCCTCTTTGCCGAAGCTTTGGAAGAGCACTGCGGCTTGGTGAAAGGAGAGGTAATCCAACCATTCGGCGATAAGCTGGTCGTTCAACCGCCGCCTGAGGCTCTGCGTGACTTCAAGGCCACCATGGAACGATACTCTTGCCTGTATTCCGCGATCCAGTTGGCGAGCGCGAGGGGTGAAGGAAAGTTCGGCTTCGTTGGCAACCAGGCTAGCGCTTTGTCTGACTGACTGTTCGCGATGTCAGCTTCCCCAACACGCCAGCCACACCCCACCACCCTCAGTCCGTCATCAACCCCCGCACAAACCCGATCAGCCCGGTCTGGCGGGCGCGTTTCATGCGTTCGGCGGCGAGGATTTCGCAGACTTTGGCAAAGCACGCTTCGATATCGTCGTTGACGATGACATAGTCATAGCCGTCCCAGTGGCTGATTTCGGCGCGGGCGCGGTCCATGCGGGACTGGATCACTTCGGCGGGATCGGTGCCGCGCCCGGTCAGGCGGCGGCGCAACTCGTCGATGCTGGGCGGCAGCAGGAACACGCGGACGACGTCGGTTTCCATCTTTTGATAGAGCTGCTGCGTGCCCTGCCAGTCGATATCGAACAGGAAATCCTGGCCCTCGCGGATACCGGCTTTCACTTGCGCCTTGGGGGTGCCGTAGCTGTTGCCGAACACAGTTGCCCACTCGAGGAACTGCCCGTCCTCCACCATCCGGTCAAATTCGGCCTGGCTGGCGAAGATGTAATCCTGCCCGTCCACTTCACCGGGACGCGGCGGGCGGGTGGTGACGGATACCGACATGCGGATTTCCGCGTCATGGGCCAGCAGCTTGCGCGCAATCGTGGTCTTGCCTGCGCCGGACGGCGAGGACAGGATGAACATCAGGCCGCGGCGCTGAAGGGTATCGGGTGAAGCCATGCGCCCCAATCGCGCAATGGCACGGGCAGATCAAGTGGCGGGCGTGTCTTTCGCGGTCTTGGCCGCCGTACCCGACTTCGCCGCCTTTGTCGCCTGGCGCCGGTCATAGAGCTTCTTGGCGATCAGCCCGGACCCGACGACAATCGCCCCCGGCACCGATTTGGTCGCCACGCGCAGCGCCACGAACCCGGCCACGCCGGCCAGCAGGTTCTTCTTCCTGCCCGCGGCCTCCGCCGGTTCATCGGGCAGCGCCTTGGCAATCGCGGTGTTGAGCAGGCGTCCGCCGCCCTGACGCAGGATCGTGGCGAGAATCCGGTTCGTCGCCATCGGCCGCCTACTTCTTCTTGCCGAAGTCCACAGTGACGACGTTCGACCCGTCGTCGCTGCTGATCACCGGCGAATCGTTTTCGGCATCGTCATGCGGCGGCGGCACGTCATCAGGCACGATGGCCTGGAACTGCAGCCCGAAATCGACCGCCGGATCGACGAATGCGGTGATCGCGGCAAAGGGAATGTCCAGCTTGCTGGGAATCTGGTTGAACGACAGGCCCACCGAAAACCCGGTTTCACTGACCGCCAGGTCCCAGAACTTGTTCTGGAGCACAATGGTCATCTCGTCCGGGAACCGTTCCTTCAGGTGCGGAGGGATCACCACGCCGGGCGCCTGGGTCTTGAAAGTGATGTAGAAGTGGTGCGCGCCCGGCAGGTTGCCGCCCGCCGCCACAACTTCGCCCAGCACGCGGCCAACCACGGCGCGCAGCGCCTCCTGCACGATTTCGTCGTAGGGGATCAGGCTATCGGGCATATCGTCGCTCATCAGGGGGACAAGTGGCGTCGCGAGGCCACATGGTCAAGGGGAAAGGGGATGCGGCAATCACGCGAACAAACATTGATTCCTGCGCCGTCCAGCCTATAGGCCCAGCTTATGCGTACTGGCCGGATCGCTCGGAAAACCCACGAAACCGACATTCTCGTCGAAGTGAACCTCGACGGGACGGGGGCGTATGATGTCTCCACCGGGATCGGGTTCCTCGATCACATGGTGGAACAGTTCAGCCGCCATTCGCTGATCGACATCACGTGCCACGTGAAGGGCGACCTTCATGTCGACCAGCACCACACCACCGAAGACAGCGCCATTGCCATCGGCCAGGCGATTGCCCAGGCCCTTGGCGACAAGGCCGGGATCGGCCGTTACGGCGAAGCGCATTCCGCGATGGACGAGGCGCTGTGCCGGGTCGCGCTGGACATTTCGGGCCGTCCCTGGCTGGTCTGGAAGGCCGCGTTCACGCAGGAGCGCCTGGGCGAGATGGACACCGAGCTGTTCGAGCACTGGTTCCAGTCGATCGCGCAGGCCGTGGGCATCACGCTGCACATCGAGTTGCTCTACGGCACCAACAACCACCACATCTGCGAAGGCATCTACAAGGGCTTTGCCCGCGCGATGCGGCAGGCGGTGGAGCTGGACCCGCGCAAGGGCGGCGCAATCCCCAGCACCAAGGGCCAGCTTGGTGGCTGAGATTGTCGCGCTGATCGATTACGGCGCGGGCAACCTCCATTCGGTCGCGAACGCGCTGAAGGCCGCTGGCGCCGAAGGCGTGGCCCTGACGTCCGATCCCGATGTCGTGCGCGCGGCGGACCGTATCGTCCTGCCCGGCGTCGGCAGTTTCCGCGCCTGCGCCGAAGGGCTGCGCGCGATCCCGCACATGGTCGATGCGATGGCCGAGCGCGTGCTGGTGGGCGGCGCCCCGTTTCTGGGCATCTGCGTGGGGATGCAATTGCTTGCCACCAGCGGGGTTGAGCATGGCACCACGCCGGGCCTTGGCTGGATTGACGGCGAAGTCCGCCTGATCGAGCGGACCGACCCGGCAATCAAAATTCCGCACATGGGCTGGAACGATGTCCTGCCCGCGCCCCATGCCCCGCTGATCGAACCGGGCGAGGCCTATTTCCTGCATTCCTATCACTTCGTCCCCGCCGACGGGCACCACGTCGCCGCGATGACCGATCACGGCGGCGGGCTGGTTGCGGCAGTGGCGCGCGACAATGTGGTCGGGGTACAATTCCACCCGGAAAAGAGCCAGGCCTATGGGCTGGCGCTGCTGTCCAACTTCCTCGATTGGCGGCCATGATGAGAGAATTGGCATGATCGTATTCCCGGCCATTGACCTCAAGGGCGGCCAGGTTGTCCGCCTGTCCGAAGGCGATATGGACCGCGCCACCGTCTATGGCGACAACCCCGCCGCGCAGGCGCTCCTGTTTGCCGAGGCCGGATCGCAATTCCTGCACGTGGTCGATCTGGACGGATCGTTCGCGGGCCGCGCCGAAAACCGCGCCGCGGTCGAAGCCATCCTTGAGGCGTTCCCCGGCCATGTCCAGCTGGGCGGCGGCATCCGCACGCGCAAAGCGGTCGAAGGCTGGTTCGATCTGGGTGTCAGCCGCGTGGTCATGGGCTCCGCCGCGCTGAAGGACCCGCAGTTCGTGAAGGACATGGCGGCGGAATTTCCCGGCGGGATCGTCGTTGCAGTCGATGCCCGCGACGGCATGGTTGCGACCGAGGGCTGGGCCGAAGTGTCCGATGTGGCGGTGGTCGATCTCGCCCGCCGGTTCGAGGATGCCGGGGTCGCCAGCCTGCTGTTCACCGACATTGGCCGCGATGGTCTGCTGAAGGGCGTCAACATCGACGCCACGGTCGACCTCGCCCGGCAGGTCGATCTGCCGGTCATCGCCAGCGGCGGGGTCAAAGGGCTGGACGACATCCACATCCTCTCGCTCCACGCGGCCGACGGGATCGAAGGCGTCATCACGGGGCGCGCGCTCTATGAAGGCCGGCTCGATCTGGCCGCCGCCATTGCCATGGCCAACCGGGCCTGATCCGATGACTGTCCGCGTCCGCGTCATCCCCTGCCTCGACGTCCGCGACGGGCGCGTGGTGAAGGGCGTGAACTTCGTCGACCTGCGCGATGCCGGTGATCCGGTCGAACAGGCCCGCGCCTATGACGCGGCAGGTGCGGACGAGCTGTGCTTCCTGGATATTTCCGCCAGCCACGAAGGGCGCGGCACGCTGCTTGACGTTGTCCGGCGCACGGCGGAAGTGTGCTTCATGCCGCTGACCGTGGGCGGCGGGGTGCGGAGCGTCGAGGACGCGCGCGCGCTGCTGCTGGCAGGGGCAGACAAGGTCGCGGTCAATTCCGCCGCGGTCAGCCGCCCGGAAGTGGTCGCCGACATCGCGGAAAAGTTCGGCAGCCAGTGCATCGTCGCCTCGGTCGATGCGCGCCGGACGCCGCGTGGCAACTGGGAAATCTTCACCCACGGCGGACGCAAGGCGACCGGGATCGACGCGGTGGAACACGCGATGAAGCTGGCGCAGCTGGGCGCGGGCGAACTGCTTGTCACCTCGATGGACGGCGATGGGACCAAGGCCGGATACGACCTGGCGCTGACCCGCACCATCGCCGATGCCGTATCGGTGCCGGTGATTGCCAGCGGCGGGGTCGGCACGCTGGACCATCTGGTCGAGGGTGTGACCGAGGGCCACGCCAGCGCGGTGCTGGCCGCCTCGATCTTTCACTTTGGCCAGCACACCATCCACGAAGCCCACGCCGCCCTGCGCGCCGCCGGACTGCCCGCGCGCGGCTGAACCGTCGGCGCTGTTTACACCCGTGTCAGCCGGAAACCCGGTGTTAACCATCGCAAGCCGCCGCCCTGCGTGATCTGGCCGCGCTGGCATGGGGTTTGCGTAAACCACGATCCATGAAGGACAAATTCAAGGGTCGCAGCCCAATTCCCGTCCTGGCAATCACCGCGGTGGCGCTCTGCGCGGCCGGGCCCGCGCTTGCGAGCAGTGGTGCCAGCATCCCCGATCCCAGCAACCTGGCCTTGTTCGCCATCGGCGTGCTGGGGCTGATCATCGGTCGGCAGGGCTCACGCAACCCGCCATCGGATTGACGCAGGCTGCGGCTTGACCTTGGCCGCGACGCACCGCATGGCCATGGGCATGGACCGCCCGGATACCCTTGCCCGCCTGGCCGCGACCATCGCCGCGCGCCGCCATGCCGACCCCGCCAGCAGCTGGGTCGCGAAACTCCATGCGCGCGGGGTGCCGGTGATCGCCCGCAAGCTGGGCGAGGAAGCGGTTGAAACCGTGGTCGCCGCGCTCAGCGGCAGCCGCGAGGACCTGGTTGGCGAAGCCGCCGACACGATCTTTCACCTGATGGTCCTGCTCGATGCCAAGGGCGTCGATTTTACCGAAGTGCTCGCCGAACTCGACCGCCGTGACGGCGTGAGCGGAATCGCCGAAAAAGCCGCAAGGAAAGCCGACTGATGCCGATCGACCCTCGCCTGCCGTACGACGACCAGAACGTTTTCGCCAAGATCCTGCGCGGGGAAATCCCGAACAAGACCGTCTATGAAGACGAATGGGCGCTGGCGTTTCACGACATCAACCCGCAAGCCCCGCTGCACGTGCTGGTGATCCCCAAGGGCCCCTACGTCAGCTGGGACGATTTTTCGGCCCGCGCCAGCGAGGCGGAAATCGCCGGGTTCATCCGCGCCGTCGGCCATGTCGCACGTGAGGCCGGCCTGGTTGAACCGGGCTATCGCCTGCTCGCCAACATCGGCCAGCACGGCCATCAGGAAGTGCCGCACCTGCACGTCCACGTGTTTGGCGGACGGCAATTCGGGGCCATGCTGCCGCGCTGAGCAAGTGTTTCACCGCGCCAGCGCCCCTCCCCCCTTGCCCTTCGAGTCGCGCAGCGGCTAAACCCGCCGCAATGACGTCACTGCCCGCCCCGCCCTCCGGCCTGATCGATGGCCCGGTGCACCACTTTGCGGTGCGCGCTTATTTCGAGGACACCGATCTGTCGGGCGTGGTCTATCACGCCAATTACCTGCGCTGGTTCGAGCGCGCCCGATCGGATTTCGTGCGGCTGCTGGGGATCGACCAGCGCGCGGTAAACGAGGCGGGCGAAGGCGCTTTTGCCGTCGCCGATCTCACCATCCGCTATGCCGCCCCGGCGCGGCTGGATGACGGCGTGCGGATCGAAACCACGTGTGAAGAACTGGGTGCAGCCAGTTGCCGGATGCACCAGAAGGCCTGGCGCGAGGATGGCACGCTGCTGGCCGAGGCGCGGCTACGCGTCGGCTTTGTCGCCCCCGATGGCCGCCCGCGCCGGATGCCCGCCCCCTGGCGCGCGGCGTTTGCCACCATTCTTGTTGAAGGACCGCAATGACTGCTCTCGATATTCTGGCCGCCGCCGGTGCGCCGACGCGCCTTGATCCGGTGAAGCTGTTTCTGGATGCCGATATCGTCGTGCAATTGGTGATGGCCGGGCTGGTGCTGGCCAGCGTCTGGGTGTGGATGATCGTCGTCGGGTTCAGCCTGCGTATGGCCGGCATCCGCAAGCGCTGCGACGCTTATGAGCGCGATTTCTGGAAGGCCGGCAACATCGACGAGTTTCAGGCCGAGCGCGGGAAGGGCGACATCCCTTCCGCCCGGGTCGTCGCCGCTGGTCTCGCCGAATGGCGCCGTTCCACTGCGGGCAAGGTAATTGACCGCGACGGCACCCGCCAGCGGCTGGCCGGGGTGATGGACAGCGCCGTCGCGCAAGAGGCAGACAAGCTGGCCGAGCGGCTGAACTTCCTGGCCACGGTCGGTTCGGTTGCGCCGTTCGTGGGCCTGTTCGGTACGGTCTGGGGGATCATGAACAGCTTTTTCCAGATCGGCGCGCAGCAGAATTCCTCGCTCGCGGTTGTCGCCCCCGGCATTTCCGAGGCGCTGTTCGCCACCGCGATCGGCCTGTTTGCGGCGATCCCGGCGGTCATCGCCTACAACCGCTTTTCCCACCGGGTCGACCAGCTGGAAGCGCGACTGCAGCGTTTTGCCGACCGTTTCCATGCCAGCCTCAGCCGCGAGCTGGAGGCGGTCTGAATGGCCTTTTCCGCTCCCAAGCGCCGGGGCCGCAGGGGCCGCGCGCCCATGGCCGACATCAACGTCACGCCGCTGGTCGATGTGATGCTGGTGCTGCTGATCATCTTCATGGTCACCGCCCCGCTGCTCAACGCCGGGGTGCCGATCGACCTGCCCGACAGCAATGCCAAGCCACTGGCGCAGGAGCCCGCGCAAGTGAACCTGTCGATGAGCCGCGATGGCCGCGTCTATATCGACCAGTCCGAAGTCGATCCCGGCACACTGGCCGACCGGCTGGCCGCGCTGCCCAGGGGCGCGGACGGCAAGCCGCCGCTGGTGACGCTGCGCGCCGACAAGACGCTGGAATATGGCCGGGTGATGGGCGTGATGGGCGAGCTGAACGCGGCCGGGTTCAATGCAATCTCGCTGGTCACCAACGGTTCAGTTGAGGCGCCCTAGGCTCGATTGATGGCAGTTTCCGCGCTCAACCGCGAAGAACGCATCGGCCTGGCGATTGCGCTGGCCGGGCACGTCGCCCTTGGCGCGGTGCTGATCGCGCGCCCGGCCGCTGCGCCAACGATCCCGCTGCCCGAACGGATGACCGTGACGCTGAGCGAGGATGTGGGGCTGACTTCGACCGCGCCCAGCGTGGCCGATCCCGCGCCTGACGAAGCCCCCGAATTGGGCGAGGCCGCGCCGGAACCCGCCCCCCAGCCCGCGCCAGTCCCGCCCCGGCCAGAGCCCAAGGTCCAGCCGAAGCCCGAACCGAAAGTGCAGCCAAAGCCGGTTGTGACCAAGCCCAGGCCGGCTCCGACAGTCGCCGCCAAGCCTCTGCCGCAGCCAACCAAGGCCGCGACCCCGCCCAAAGCGGCACCGAAGGCTGGACCGGCACCAAAGCCCAGCAACGCGCCCACGACTGCACCGAAAGGTGCCACCAGCACGGCACGAACGCCCAACGCCGCCGCGACCCAGCCCGCCAAGGCCGGGGGCAGCCGGATCGGCAGCGATTTCCTGAAAGGGGTGAGCGGCGCGACCGGCAAGCAGGCCACCACCGCACCACCCGCCGCCACAGTCGGCCCGGCGGTGCGATCAGCGCTGGCGGCAGCGATCGCAAGACAACTCAAGCCCAAGTGGAGCATCCCACAGGGTATTGACGCGGAAAAGCTAGTCACTGTGTTGGAGTGGGAACTCAATCCCGATGGCTCACTGGCAAGCGGCCCGCGTGTCGTGCGCCAGGAGGGCATTACGGATGCCAACCGAGCACAGGCACCGCGTCATGCTGAGCTGGCTATAAGAGCAGTCAGGCTCGCAGCTCCATTTAACCTTCCTGCGGAATACTATCCAGCCTGGAAGCGTATCAGTAACTCCCGGTTCGACAGGACACTGGCCCAATGAAGAAATTAATCCTGACCGGAGTAATCTCCGCGCTGTTCGTTTCACCTCTCAGCGCTCAGCAATCGTTACCAACTCCGCAACCGACAATCCAAGTCTCTGACGAAGGTTTATCGCTTCAAGTGTCGGACGACAGCGACTGGCAGGACCTGGGCATTGCCATTCCGGCCTTTGCCACCGATGCCGATGTGCCGACCCAGACCAGCGCCGGATCGACCGCGGCGCTGGGGATGAGCCTGGCGCGGGTGATCAACGATGACCTGAAGAACAACGGCCTGTTCAAGCCGGTCGGCCCCGATGCCCTGCCCCGCCCGGCCTTTGGTGAAGTGCAGGCCCCGGCCTATGACACCTGGGCGGGCCGCAGTGCGGAAATGCTGGTGCAGGGCTATGTCCGCGCAGCAGCCGGCGGGCAGGTGACGGTGGGGTGCTACCTCTACGACGTCGCGCTGAAGCAGCAGCTGGCCAAGGCCGGGTGGACCGTCGCCCCCGGGGACTGGCGCCGTGCCGCCCACAAGTGCGCGGACATGGTCTATTCGCGGCTGTCCGGCGAAAGCCCGTTCTTTGACAGCCGCATCGCCTACATCGCGGAAACCGGACCGAAGGACCGCCGGATGAAGCGTCTGGCGATCATGGATTCGGACGGGGCGAACCACCGCTATCTGACTACCGGGCAGACCACGGTGCTGACCCCGCGCTATTCGCCGGATTATCGCTCGATCCTGTATCTCAGCTATTTCAACGGCAGCCCGCGGATCTACATCTACGACCTGGAAAGCAACACCCAGCGGCTGCTGCTGCAATCCAGCAACGCCGTGTTCGCGCCGCGCTGGTCGCCCGATGGCAAGTGGGTGCTCTATTCGATGGCCATTGCCGGCAATACCGACATCTACAAGATGCCGGCGGGCGGTGGTGCGGCGGTGCGGCTGACCGACAGCCCCGGCATCGACATCGGCGGCAGCTTCAGCCCGGATGGCACCCGGATCGTGTTCGAAAGCGACCGGGGCGGCAGCCAGCAGGTCTATGTGATGAATGCGGACGGCAGTGATCAGCGCCGCATCACCTTCTTCGGCGGGCGCAGCGCCACGCCGGAATGGAGCCCGCGCGGCGACCAGATCGCCTTCACCCACATCGCCGGCAATTTCCGCATCGCGGTGATGACCCCGGAAGGGCGGGAAATGCGCTACCTGACCGACAGCTGGCAGGATGAGGCGCCGACCTGGGCGCCCAACGGCCGGATCATCCAGTTCTTCCGCACCACGCGCGGCAGCGGCAAGGCCGGAATCTGGCAGGTCGACCTGACCGGGCGGAACGAGCGCAAGCTGGCCACACCGGTCGACGGGTCGGACCCCGCCTGGGGCCCCTTGCGGCCGTAAGGGAAACGGCCGCACTGCGACCGATTCGCAAGATTGACTCCGGGGGCGTTAACACCGAACCTGCGACTTAAGGAGAAAGCCCGATGACTTCACCCCGCACCATCCGGACCGCGATCCTGCTGCTGGCCAGTTCCGCCGCGCTGGCCGCCTGCGCCAGCAAGGCCCCCAAGCAGTTGCCGCCCGATCCGGGCGCCAACGTATCCACCAACACCGCGCAGGAACCGGTGCAGGGCAACACCATCACCCCCGGCAGCCAGGCCGATTTCGTGGCGCAGATGATGGGCCAGGACACGATCTATTTCGATACCGACCGCTACAACATCGACAGCGCCGACATGACCGCGCTGCAGGCACAGGCGCAATGGCTGGCTCAGTATCCGGGCAAGCGCGCCACGGTCGAAGGCCATGCGGACGAGCGCGGCACCCGTGAATACAACCTTGCGCTGGGCGAACGCCGCGCCAACGCGGCCAAGAACTATCTGGTCAGCGTTGGCATCGACGCCGCCCGCCTCTCGACCGTCAGCTACGGCAAGGAGCGCCCGGTCGCGCTCGGTTCGGACGAAGCGAGCTGGGCGAAGAACCGCCGTGCGGTAACGATCACGATCGACTGACACGAAAAAGGCCGGAGCGGATCGCCGCTCCGGCCTGTTCATTTCGGCCTGTTCACTTCGAATTGCCGGGCAGCGTTACTGCAGCGCGGGCAGCAGGCTGCCAAGATCGGGCAGGCTGGCGGTTTCCGCCGAATAGCCCACCTGCGGGAGCAGGGCGATGTTGCCGCCAACGGAAATCAGGTCGGTGCCCAGCAGGGCGAAAACGGCCATTGCCAGCACCGAAACGGCGGCGGACATGGTCAGCTGCTTGCTCATGACGGTGAACTCCCTGAAGCCAGTGAACCCGATATGGGGTTCGTCGATGATATTGCAATGCACCATTGCGATGTGAAACTTAATACGGGATGAAGGCCATGCTGGCTTGCACCGCCCCGGCCCTTCGGCCTATCGGACAGGCATGAGGCGTTCCGGGCGAACCAATGACTGGGGCTTTCCCCGCTGGCGCGGGTATGAAGGCGCGCGCGAGGCGGCGACGATCCGGCTGTGCGACCGGCACGGCTGCACCGAACGCGGCGATTGCCCCGCGCCGAAATCGCCCAACAGCCCCGAACGCTGGATGTTTTGCCAGAAGCACGCGGCCGAATACAACCAGGGCTGGGACTACTTCGCCGGGCTGGATGCCGAGGAAGCCGCCCAGCGTGAAAGCAGCGAGCGCCAAACCCATTCCGGCTACGCCGAATCCGCGCATTATGGCTGGGCCTCCAGCGGCGACGGCACGCGCAGCCGCGACGAGCTGCGCGCGCTGGAAGTGCTGGGCCTGTCGCCCGATGCCGACTTTGACGAAGTGCGCAAGGCCTGGCGAACCAAGGCCAAGGAAGTCCACCCGGACGTGCGCCCCGGCGACAAGGACGCCGCCGATGCCTTTACCGCGCTGCAACTGGCCTATGAAGTGCTGCGCCAGGCCGAAGAACGCCGGGAGTGGCGGGGTTAGGACTTCGTCCTGAACCGCTTGATCGTGCCGGAAAAGGCCAGCACGTTCCGCTCCCCCTCCGCGATCATCCCGCGCACGAACACCAGGCTGCCCCCGGCGCGCACCACTTCGCCGCGCGCGGTCAGCAGCTTGCCCGGTTCCGCCGCACCGACGAATTCGCAATTCATCGTCACGGTCACGCCATGCACCGCCGTGTCCATGCCGCCCGCGATCATGAACAGGGCATAGTCGGCAAACGTCATCAGGGCGCCGCCGTGGATATTGCCGCCACCGTTGCGGTTCTTCGCCTCGGGCATGAACGCGCACTCGATCCCGTCGCCGTCCGGGCGGCAGAAGAACGGGCCGGCGTGTTCCTCGAAGTGATCGACCGGTTCCCAGCGATACCAGCCCGCCCACGGCCCTTCGGTCATCTGCGCCAGGCCCGGACGTAGCGACGGCAGATCGGGCTGAAGCTTGTCATGCGGATGTTCGGACATCGGTTGCGCCTTCAAGGGGGGAAACAGGATCCGCCAGCGGATGCGGGCTGGAGCGGGTAGCGGGAATCGAACCCGCATAGCCAGCTTGGAAGGCTGGTGCTTTACCACTAAGCTATACCCGCGCATCAGCGCTGCTGATCGGACGGCGGCGCTTGCCACCAAGTCCGGTGCGCCGTCAATCACTTTACCGCGCGCGAAAGTCAAGGTCGCCCGCGCCAGCCGCCGCGCTGCTGCCCCGCTGCTGCGGCCCTGCATCAAACCGCCTTGACCAAGTGAACGTTATCAGTTAGGTGAACGTTCACAATCGGCGGTCCTGCACTTGGATCGCACGAGAAACGGGAGGAGAATCGGATTATGAGAGGTTTGCGCGAACTCGCCTTGGGCCGCCTGATGCTGGGTGTTTCCGCCGCCGCGATCGCCATGGCCGCACAGCCCGCGCTGGCTCAGGATGACAGCGCCGCCGCGGCCGAGGAAGGCGATGCGATCGTCGTGACCGGCATCCGCGCCAGCTTGCGCGCCTCGCTGGACGTCAAGCGCGAATCGCAGGGCGTGGTCGATGCGATCTCCGCCGAGGACATCGGCAAGTTCCCGGACACCAACCTCGCCGAATCGCTCCAGCGCATCACCGGCGTGTCGATTGACCGCAACAGCGGTGAAGGCTCCACCGTCACGGTCCGTGGCTTTGGCCCGGACTTCAACCTGGTGCTGCTGAACGGCCGCCAGATGCCCGCATCGGGCCTGGGCAGCTGCTGCGAAGCGCCGGCCTCGCGCAGCTTCGATTTCGGCAACCTCGCCGCCGAAGGCGTTGCCGGGGTGGAAGTGTACAAGTCTGGTCGCGCAGCCCTGCCCACGGGCGGCATCGGCTCGGTCATCAACATCAAGACCCCGCGCCCGCTGGATCGCCCCGGTTTCAAGGGCAGCATCGGCGTGAAGGGCGTCTACGATACGTCGCGCTTTGAAAGCACGCCGGTCACTCCGGAAATCTCGGGCATCCTGTCGAACACCTTTGGCGATGGCACCATCGGCATTCTGGCGACCGCGTCGTACCAGCGCCGCAAGGCCAGCCAGGCCCAGTTCAACGCGGGCTGGCGCGAAGGCTACCTCGGTTCGGAAAACAACTGGGGTTCGCTGCCGCTGGACGCCAACGACTGGCGCGGCAACTTTGCCCGCACCGAAAACCGCCCGGACCCGACCGATATCTATCAGGTCACCCAGAACGCCGGGTATGACTTCACCGACCTGGACCGCGAACGCATCAACGGCCAGCTGGTGCTGCAGGTGAAGCCGACCGACACGCTCTCGCTGCTGGTCGACTACACTTATTCGCAGAACACCATCAACGCCCGCACCAGCAGCGTCGGGGTGTGGTTCAACCACGACCAGACCAGCAGCAGCTGGACCGACGGCCCGGCCGCCGGCCCGAACTTCTATTCCGAAGCCTTCGCCCCCGGGAAGGACCTGGCGATTACCGGCGCGCTGGCCGCGAACCGTTCGATCAACCGCTCGATCGGCGGCAATCTGGAATGGGACGGCCCCGGCGGGCTGCGCCTTGTCCTCGACGGGCATCACTCGACCGCCGAGAGCAAGCCGACCTCGCCCTATGGCAGCAACATCGCGGTCGGCAGCGCGATCTTCGGCGTGCAGTCGCAGAAGGTGGACTTCACCACCGACATGCCGGTCATTTCGGTCAACATGTATCCGGGCAGCGCGGCTGACAACGCGGCCAACATCCGCCCGGCCGGCAACGCGTTCCGCAATGCCTACATGCGCGACGAGATCAACGAAGTCTCGCTGAAGGGCGGCTATGACTTCGACACCTCGTTCATCAAGAGTCTGGATTTCGGCGCCACCTTCACCGACAACAAGGTCCGTTCGGCCTATGGCTTCATCCAGAGCGACAGCTGGGGCGGCACCCTGTCCGCCGCCGAAACGCCCGACAACCTCTACACCCCGGTGGGTCTGCCCGGCCGTCTGGCGGGCATGAACGGGTCCAACGGGACCGGCATTCTCCAGAACTACTTCAAGGTCGATACCGCGGCCCTGATCACCCTGCTGGAAAGCAAGGTCGGCATCTGCTCGGCCCCGTGGACCGGCAAGGCCGCGCCCGGCACCTGCCTCGCGCAGTTCCAGGCCGACCGCCGCGTGCACGAACAGACGATTGCACCCTACCTGCAATCGACCCACCAGTTCGACCTGTTCGCCAACCCGGCCAACCTGCGCCTCGGCATCCGGTACGAAAAGACCAAGGTCAATTCGTCCGCGCTGGTGCCGATCCCGACCGGCACGTCTTGGGTGGGCGATAACGAAATCGCCATCGTCTATGGCAACGCGCAGGACTTCGTAACCCAGAAGGGCGAATACGAAAACTGGCTGCCCGCGATCGATTTCGACATGGAGCCGATCGAGAACGTCAAGCTGCGCGCGGCCTATAGCCACACGATCACCCGTCCGGACTATGCCAGCCTGCAGGGTGGCACCACGCTGGACGCTCCGATCCGCGTGGGCGGCAGCACCGGCCGCAGCGGCAATCCCGGCCTGCTGCCCTACAAGTCGAAGAACATCGATGTCTCGGCCGAGTGGTATTACGACCGCGAAAGCTATGTCTCGGTGGGCTTCTTCCACAAGCGGGTCGGCAACTTCATCAGCAACACCACGGTCAACATGCCCGCGTTCGGGCTGACCAACCCGGCGGCCGGTCCGCGCGTGGCCGAAGCGCAGGCCGCGCTGGGGGCGGGCGCCACGACCTCGCAGATCCGTTCGTGGATCGCAGCGCGCTATCCGGCACTGGTCGATACGGCCACCGGCGGCATTCGCGGCCAGTCGAACGATCCGCTGGTGAACTTCGTGGTGACCCAGCCGGTCAACAGCGACCAGAAGGCCAAGCTGTGGGGCTGGGAATTCGCGATCCAGCACCGCTTTGGTGAAACCGGCTTCGGCACGATCCTGAACTACACCGTGGTCAGGAGCGATACGAAGTTCGACAACACCCAGCGCTACACCGTGCCGCAGTTCGCGGTGAACGGAGTCAGCGACAGTGCCAACGCCATGCTCTATTATGACAAGAACGGCATCCAGGCGCGTGTGGCCTACAACTGGCGCGACGGGTTCCTGTCGGGCTACGGGTTCGATCCGTACTATGTCGAAGCCTATGGCCAGTTCGATGTCAGCGCGAGCTATGAGTTCCGCAAGGGCATGACCGCCTTTGTCGAAGGCATCAACATCACCAACGCCGACCGTCGCGGTCACATGCGCAACGAGAAAACCGCCTTCTTCGCGGCTCCCGGTTATGCGCGCTATGCGGCTGGCGTGCGGTTCACCTTCTGATCGGATCACATCGATCCACAAGGTGAATTGAGATCAAGAGCCGCGCTGCCTCATGCAGTGCGGCTCTTTTTCTCTGGCGACAGGCAAATGTCCGGTATGGTCGGGGCGTGATGACGGGTTCGATTCAACGCGTGGTAATCGTCGGCGGAGGCACCGCTGGGTGGCTGGCGGCCGGGCTGCTGGCCGCGCGCCGCCCGGACCTGTCGGTGACGCTGGTCGAAGCCCCCGATATCCCGACCATCGGCGTCGGCGAGGGCACCTGGCCGACGATGCGCGAAACGCTGGCCAGCATCGGCATTGCCGAGGAGGAGTTCCTGCGCGAATGCGACGCCAGCTTCAAGCAGGGCTCACGCTTTGACGGCTGGGTCGATGGGACCGCCGCTGACAGCTACCTCCACCCCTTCACCGCCCCGCCGCCGGGGGACATGCGCGACCTGCTGGCCGCGTGGCGGGCAAGCTGCCCGGATGCGCCCTTCGCCGCCGCGATGACCCCGCAAGCCGCCGCCTGCGCGCGCGATCTGGCCCCGCGCCAGCGGGCGATGCCGCCTTATGCTGGCGCGCTGAACTATGGCTATCACCTTGACGCGGGCAAGTTCGCCGCGCTGCTCGCCCGCCATGCCACCGCCCGGCTGGGCGTGACGCGGATCGCTGCCGAAGTGACCGGCGTGATCGCGGCCGACAATGGCGACATTGCCGCGCTCACCCTGCGCGATCAACCAGCACTGGCGGGCGACCTGTTCCTCGATTGCTCCGGCCAGGCCGCGATCCTGATCGGCGGACATTGCGATGGCGGCTGGATCGACCGCAGCGACGTGTCCTTCAACGACCGCGCGCTGGCCGTGCAGGTGCCGACCGCGCGCGATGCGCCCATTGCCGCGCAGACTGTCGGCACCGCCCATGCCGCTGGCTGGCTGTGGGACATCGCATTGCCCACCCGGCGCGGGATCGGCTGCGTCTATGCCGCGCGCTTCATGGATGAGGAAGCCGCGCGGGCCGTGCTGCTCGACTATGTCCGCACCCACGTTCCCGGCGCTGATGCAGACCAGTTGCAGCCCCGCCAGCTGATTTTCCGCACCGGCCACCGCGAGCGGTTCTGGGATCGCAATTGCCTGGCCATCGGCCTGTCCGCCGGGTTCATCGAGCCGCTGGAAGCATCGGCCATCGTCCTGATCGAACTGTCGCTGAACGCGCTGATCGAAAACTTTCCCGCCAGCCGCGCCGCGATGACGATCCATGCCAGCCGCTTCAATGAACTGTTCCGCTATCGCTGGGACCGCATCGTCGAGTTCCTGAAACTGCACTATGCCCTGAGCCGCCGCAGCGAACCCTACTGGCTGGCCCAGCGCGCTCCGGACACGATCCCGGCCCGGCTGGCCGAACAGCTGGAACTGTGGCGAGACCAGCCGCCGTCCAGCTGGGACTTCCCGCGCGTGGACGAGATCTTTTCCGCCGCCAGCCAGCAATACGTCCTTTACGGCATGGGCTGGCCCGCCCCGCCTGCCGCCGCGCCATCACCCGCCGCTGCCGCGCGGCTGGCCGAAGTGCGCGAGCGCGCCCGCGCGCTGGCCGCCGCACTGCCCGCCAACCGCACCTACTTCACCGCCGCAGCCGCTGCTGCCGCGCCGCACGAAAGACTTGTCCGGACATGAGCAACCACCAGATCCTGAACCCCGCCGATCACGGGACCTTGCGCGTCCACACCGGGGCGGGCGCGCAGTTTGGCGATGCGGTGATGGCCTGCCTGACCGTGCCGCTGGAATTCCGCGCGGTGCAGGCCCACTACCCCATCGTGTTCCGCCGCGATGCCGCCAGCGGGCAGTTTTCCGCGCTGGCGATGTTCGGGTTCGACAACGGTGAGAACCTGTTCCTTGAAGGGGACCGCTGGGATGCGCGCTATCGCCCGCTGGCGATGGCGATCCAGCCATTCCTGATCGGCCGGCCGGCCGCTGGGAGCGACACGCCGCAAGTCCACATCGACATGGCCCACCCGCGCATCGACCACGGCGGCGAAGGCACCCGCCTGTTCGACGAGGACGCCCGCCCCACGCCTTACCTCGAAACGATGGCCGGGCGGCTGGGTGATCTGGACCACGGCTACCGCCAGTATCCCGCGTTCTTCGCCGCGCTGGAACGGCACGACTTGCTGGAGCCTTTCACATTGGACGTGCCGCTGGACAACGGCGCGCGCCATTCGCTGGTCGGCTATCACGTGATTGCCGAGGACCGGCTGGCCGCGCTGGATGGCGGCGCGCTGGGCGAATTGCAGCTTGAAGGACAGCTGCTGCCGATCTTCATGGCGGTCGCCTCGCTGGGGCGGTTTGCCGATCTGGTGGCGCGCAAGAATGCACGGGTCGCCCTTGGCTGAAACCGCCGCCTCGCCCCTGAGCCGCCTGCCCGCCGTGGCAGAGCGCAGCGCGGCTGATGCCGCCGCGCTCGACGCGCTGCTGCGCGGCGCGCGCGCACCGTTCGTGCTGCGCGGGCTGGTGGCGGACTGGCCGCTGGTCCGGGCCGGGCTGGAATCCCCCCGCGCGGCCCGCGCCTATCTGCTGGAACGCGCCCGCGAAGTGCCGTTCGCCGTGTCCATCGGCGAACCGGGGCACGATGGACGGATGTTCTATGACGCCGCAATGGGGATGAATTTCCGCATGGCGCGCGGGCGGCTGGCGGATATCTTCGCCGGGATCGACGCCAACGAAGGGCGCGCCGACGCGCCCACCATCTACCTCGCCTCGATCGATGTGCCGGGCCATTTCACCACGGTCGATACCGAAAACAGCGTCGAACTGGGCGACCGCGACCTGCTTGCCAGCCTGTGGATCGGCACCCCCACCACCATCGCCGCGCATAACGACTTTCCCGACAACCTGGCCTGCTGCGTGGCCGGTCGCCGCCGCTTCACCCTGTTTCCGCCCGATCAGTTCGCCAACCTCTACCTTGGCCCGGTCGACAACACGCCCGCTGGCCGCGCGGTCAGCATGGTCGATTTCCGCGTGCCGGACTTTGCCGCCCACCCCCGCTTCGCCGCCGCGTTGGAGCAGGCCCAGGTGGCGGAACTGGAACCGGGCGATGCGCTGTTTGTGCCGTCGATGTGGTGGCACCACGTCGAAGGGCTGGCCCCGTTCAACATCCTGCTCAACTACTGGTGGCGCGACACGCCGCGCTGGCTGGGCCAGCCGCAGGACGCGCTGAACCACGCAATGCTGGCAATTCGCGACCTGCCCGCCGCTGACAAAGCGATCTGGCGCGAACTGTTCGACCACTATGTTTTCGACAACGGGCCGCTCGTTACCGACCATATCCCGGTCGGCGCGCGCGGCGTGCTGGACCCGCTAACCGCCGAATCCGCCGGGCGGCTGCGGGCCTTTCTGCTGAGGACCCTGAGCCGATGAAAAGCGAATATACCAGCCGCCGGATCGTGATCGCCGGGGGCGGCACCGCCGGATGGATGGCCGCCGCCGCACTGGCGCGGACGATGGGCCACGCGATCGACCTCACGCTGGTCGAATCCGATGCCATCGGCACGGTCGGCGTGGGTGAAAGCACGATCCCGCCGCTGGTCACCTACAACCGCCTGCTGGGGATCAGCGAGGCCGAATTCATGCGCGAGACGCAGGCCACCTTCAAGCTGGGGATCGAGTTCGAGAACTGGAAGCAGCAGGGCGAGAAGTACTTTCACTCCTTCGGGCTGACCGGGCGCGATCACTGGTCGGCAGGATTCCAGCATTTCTGGCTGCACGGGCTGACCAAGGGTCACACCGCCAGTTTCGACGATTACTGCCTGGAGCTGAAGGCAGCCCATGAGGGCCGGTTCGCCCACCTGCCCGACAACCGCATGAACTATGCCTATCAGCTCGATTCCACGCTCTATGGCCGATACTTGCGCAAGCTGGCTGAAGCGGACGGGGCCAAGCGCGTGGAAGGGCGGATCGCGCAAGTCGAACTCGCGCCGGAAAGCGGCAATATCGCCGCGCTGGTGCTGGACGGCGGGCAGCGGATCGAGGGCGACCTGTTCATCGACTGCACCGGCTTTCGCGCGCTGCTGATCGAGGGGGCGCTGCACGTCGGCTATGACGACTGGACGCATTATCTGCCGTGCGACGGGGCCATCGCGGTGCAGACCGCCAGCGTCCGCCCGCCCATCCCCTATACCCGCGCCATTGCGCACGATGCGGGGTGGCAGTGGCGCATTCCGTTGCAGCACCGCCAGGGCAACGGCATCGTCTATTGCAGCCGCTATCTGGAGCGTGACGCCGCGCTCGACCGGCTGCTGTCTACGGCCGAAGGCCAGCGGCTGACCGAGCCGAACTTCATCCGGTTCACCACCGGCGCGCGGCGCAAGCAGTGGCACCGCAACTGCATCGCCGTGGGCCTTTCGGGCGGGTTCCTGGAACCATTGGAATCGACCAGCATCCACCTGATCCAGCGCGCGATCCTGCGCCTGATCCGGATGCTGCCGATGGGCGAAGTGAGCGAGCGCGACGTTGCCGAATTCAACGACCAGCAGCTGACCGACATGTATCAGGTCCGCGATTTCCTGATCCTGCACTACAAGGCCACCGAACGCCGCGACAGCCCGTTCTGGCGGCAATGCGCGGCGATGGAAATCCCCGACAGCCTGACCCAGAAGATCGAACTGTTCCGCGAAACCGGCCGCGTGTTCCGCCGCAACGAGGAACTGTTCGCCGAGAACAGCTGGGTCCAGGTGATGATGGGTCAGGGGATCATGCCACGCGCTTACCACCCGGTCGCCACCAAGCTGAGCGACGCCGAACTGGAGCAACTGCTGGCCGGCCTGCGCGACAGCGTGGCCAAGACCGTCGCCAGCCTGCCGGAACACCACGCCTATGTCGCGCGCTATTGCGGCGTGGTGGATGCCGCAGCGGCATGATCCGGAGCGGGCTGGCCGTGCTGGCGCTGGCTGTCAGCCAGCCCGTATGGGCTGAAGAGTGGCAGCTCGTCTGGGCCGACGAGTTCGACGGCACCGCCATCGACCCCGCCAAGTGGGGCTTCGAGGTCGATTGCTGGGGCGGCGGCAACAATGAACGGCAGTGCTACACCGCCAGCACCCGCAACGCGGCGGTGGTGGACGGCAAGCTGATCATCACCGCGCGCCGCCAGCGCGCCACCGGCCCCGCCCTGCCCAAGGCGCTGCGCACCGCCGGGACCGACCCGAACGCAGAGGTCAGCCGTGATTTCACCTCGGCCCGCCTGACCACCAAAGGCAAGGCCGCGTGGCGCTATGGCCGGATCGAGGTGCGCGCCAGCCTGCCGCAAGGGCAGGGCACCTGGCCCGCGATCTGGATGCTGCCAGAGGCTGACCGCTATGGCCGCTGGGCCGCATCGGGCGAAATCGACATTCTGGAAGCCGTCAACCTGGGCGTGTCGTGCGCGGCATGCCCCGGCGGGCGGGAAAACACGATCCTCGGCACGCTGCACTTTGGCGGCGTCTGGCCCGCCAACGCCCAGGCCAGCACCGAAGTCCACGCGCCGCAAGTGCTGGAGGGCTTTCACACTTACGCCATCGAGTGGCAGCCAGACCGGATCATCTGGCAGATCGATGGCCGCACTTTTGCCGAGCGGCGTTCCAGCGAATGGTGGTCCGCCGGTTCCACCGCGCCGGGGGCGCCGTTCGACCAGCCGTTCCACCTGATCCTGAACCTCGCCATCGGCGGCAAACTGGCTGAAACGCGAGGGGCTGGCGGCATCTCGGACCGCGATTTCCCCAAGCAGCTGGCGATTGACTGGGTTCGCGTCTGGCAAAAGCCTGCCGACCCGGCTACCGCTGCGGCTGGCGAAGCCAACCGGGGGGGCAAGTAGCGCATGGCGAGGCGGCGGCAGGCTGTCACCATCAAGCACGTGGCTGCGGACGCTGGCGTGTCCCTGCAGACGGTCAGCCGCGTCATCAACAACGAGCCGAACGTCCGTGCCGAGATGAAGCAGCGGGTGCAGGCCTCGATTGACAAGCTGGGCTATGTCCCCTCGATCGCCGCCCAGCGGATGAGCGGATCGCGCTCCTACCTGATCCTCGCCATCAACGACCGCGAACGCACCATTGCCGACTGGCGTGCCCGGCAAGGGACCGACTGGGTCGACCAGATGCTGCTGGGCGGGATGCTGAAATGCGCCGAGCACGGCTATCGGATGATCTTCGAGCTGGTCGACACCCATGACGACCATGTCGAGCGCGAATTGCTGGCCGCGATTGCCGCCTTGCAGCCCGATGGCATCATCCTGACCCCGCCGCATTCCGACAATCCCCAGATTGTAGCGTTCCTGGCCGGTCAGAACATCCCGTTCGTGCGGATCGGATCGCACGAGGACGGCGCGGGCATTCCGCTGTCGATGGATGATGAAGGGTCGGCCCGCACCGCCACCCGCTATCTGATCGGGCGCGGCCATGCCCGCATCGGGTTCATTGCCGGATCGGACGAATACAACCTCAGCGGCTGGCGCGTCGATGGCTGGCGTGCGGCCATGGCCGAGGCGAACCTGCCAACCGAGGCGCTGCTGGAAGCGGGCGATTTCAGCTATGCCTCGGGCGAGCGTGCCGCCCGCCGCCTGCTGCAACTGCCGCAGCGCCCGACCGCGATCATTGCCAGCAATGACCAGATGGCACTCGCCACGCTGGAAGTCGCGCGCGATCTGGGGTTGACGGTGCCGGATGACCTCTCGGTCATCAGTTTCGACAACACCCCGCTAGTCCACTTCACCCAGCCGCCGCTGACCGCCATCGACCAACCGATTGCCGCCACGGCATCGCGCGCGGTCGAACTGATCATCGCCGCACAGAAGGGCGAGGAACGCCCCGCCGAACTGACCGTGATTTCCGCCGATCTGGTCGAGCGCGGCTCGGTCGCCCCGCCGCCCGCCAGCATCCGTTAAGGTCGCGATGCCTCGCTTCCTGCTGCTCTACGCGCTGGCCTGGGCGGGCGCGGCAATTGCCTATGTCCCGTTCCTGTCGATCCTGCTGCCAGTGCGGGTGGCCGGACTGGCGGGCGCGGCGGATGTCAGCTGGCTGGCCTATATCGCCTTTGCCGGAGCGATCGCGGCCAGTGCCGGGCATATCGCGTTCGGCTATTTCAGCGACATCACTGGCAACCGCCGCGGCTGGATCTGCGCGGGCCTGATCCTGTCCTGCACGCTGCTGTTCGCCGTCACCCGCGCGCGCGATCTGCCCACGCTGATTGCGCTGATCGTGGGATGGCAGCTGGCGCTGAACATGATGCTGGCCCCGCTGGCGGCACTGGCGGGGGACTGCGTTCCCGATGCGCACAAGGGCCTGCTGGGCGGGCTGATGGCTTTCGCCCCCGGCCTCGGCGCGCTGTCGGGCGCGGCGGTGACCATTCCCGGCCTTGCCTTGCCCGATGCGCGGCTGGCGCTGGTAGCGGGGATCGTGGCGTGCTGCGTCATCCCGGTGCTGCTGGTGCGCCTGCCCCCACGCGTGCCCGATCCGCCCGTTGCCCATGACGCCGGTCCACGCCACCTGTGGCAGGGGGCGATGCCGCGCATGTGGGTGGCGCGGCTGGCCGTGCAGATCGCCGAGGCCGCACTGTTTGCCTATCTGTTTGTCTGGCTCCGCTCGATCGACCCGGCGATGAGCGACAACCAGACCGCCCGGGTGTTCAGCGCCGTCCTGATCCTGTCCGCACCGCTGGCGCTGCTGGCCGGGCGCTGGGCCGACCGGCAAGAGCGTCCGCTGCTGCCGCTGGTGCTCTGTGCCGCGATTTCTGCCTGCGGGCTGGCGGGCATGGCGCTGTCGGGAACGCTGCAAACGGCCATTGCCGCCTATGCCCTGTTCGGGATCGCCAGCTCGGTATTCCTTGCGCTGCATTCCGCGCAAACCCTGCGCGTGCTGCCCCGCTCCGACCGGCGCGGGCGCGATCTGGGGCTGTTCAACCTGACCAACACCCTGCCCTCGCTGATCATGCCCTGGCTGACGCTGGCGCTGGTGCCCTGGTTCGGGTTCACCGGGCTGTTCGTGGTCTTCGCCGCGCTGGCATTGGGCGCGGGCCTGCTGCTTGTGCCGCTGACCCGCCGCGCCTGATTTCCCCATTGGTTGGCGACGCTTGATTTTACCGGCGGCGCGTGTCAGAGAGGTTTGAGAACGTTCACACAGAGGCGTGAAAGAGGATTCCCATGGTGATCAGGCGCTCGTTTTTTGCGGCAACCCTTGTGCTGGCAGGCTGCGCCGCCCCCGCGCTGGAAAGCGGGCTGGCTGCACAGGCACCCACAACGCCGCAGGTCCGCCCGGAAGCCCGCGCCAACCCCGCCGCCTGGCCCGCCGCGCGCAGCCCCGCCGCGATCACCGATCCCGCGACCGAGGCGCAGATTGCCGCGATCCTGCGCAAGCTGACGCTGGAGCAGAAGGTCGGCCAGATGATCCAGGCCGACATCAGCGCGATCACCCCCGCCGATCTGGCGCGCTATCCGCTCGGCTCGATCCTGGCGGGCGGCAATTCCGGTCCCTATGGTGATGAGCGCGCCGATGCGGCCAACTGGGGCAAACTGGTCGAAGAATTTCGCGCGGCATCGCGCGCAAGCGGCGCGGGCGTGCCGATCCTGTTCGGGGTCGATGCCGTCCACGGTCATTCCAACCTGCCCGGCGCCACGATCTTTCCCCACAACATCGGCCTTGGCGCGGCCAACGACGCCGAGCTGATCGAGCGCATCGGGCGCGTCACCGCTGCCGAAGTGGCCGCCAGCGGGATCGAGTGGACCTTTGCGCCCACGCTAGCCGTGCCGCAGGACTTGCGCTGGGGCCGGACATACGAAGGCTACGCTGCCGATCCGGCGCTGGTCGAGCGCTATGCCACGGCCATGACCATCGGCCTGCAAGGCACGCTGCTGGCCGGACGGCCCCTGCCTGCCAACCGCGTGGCCGCCACCGCCAAGCACTTCCTGGCCGATGGTGGCACTAGGGACGGCAAGGATCAGGGTGACGCCGCGATCAGCGAAAGCGAACTCGTCTCGGTCCACGCGCGTGGCTATCCTGCCGCGATCGATGCCGGCGCGCTGACGGTGATGGCCAGCTTTTCCAGTTGGAACGGGGTCAAGCACCACGGCAACCCCACCCTGCTGACCGACGTGCTGAAGGGCCGGATGGGCTTTGCCGGGCTGGTCGTGGGGGACTGGAACGGCCACGGCCAGGTCGCAGGCTGCACCGTGACCGACTGCGCCGCCAGCTTCAACGCCGGGCTGGACCTCGCCATGGCGCCTGACAGCTGGAAGGGCCTGTTCGAAGCCACCCTGCGCGATGCCCGCAGCGGCGCAATCCCGCTCGGCCGGATCGACGATGCCGTCACCCGCATCCTGCGGGTCAAGGCCAAGCTGGGTCTGCTGGGCGATGCCCCGGTCCAGCGCGGCGCTCCGGCACAGGTCGGCGCGCCGGAACATCTGGCGGTTGCGCGCGAAGCGGTCGCCAAATCGCTGGTCCTGCTGAAGAACAATGGCGGCGTCCTGCCGCTGCGCCCCGGTGCGCGGGTGCTGGTTACCGGCCCCGGCGCAGACAGCATGGCAATGCAGTCCGGCGGGTGGACCGTGACCTGGCAGGGGACAGACACCAGCCCCGCCGACTTCCCCAACGGCCAGACGATCGGCCGCGCGATTGCCGATGCCATCGGCGCGGCCGGGGGCAAGGCCGTGCTGACCACCGATGACGCCGCAACCGCGCAGGCCGATGTGGCCGTGGTCGTATTCGGCGAGAAGCCCTATGCCGAGTATCAGGGCGATATTCCCAACCTCGCCTACCGCTCCCACGCCGGAGAGCTGGAGCTGATCGCCAGGCTGCGCGCGCGCGGGATGAAGGTCGTCTCGGTGTTCCTTTCGGGCCGGCCGATGTTCACCGGATCGCTGATCAATGCGTCAGACGCGTTCGTCGCTGCCTGGCTCCCCGGCACGCAGGGCGCGGGCGTGGCCGATGTGCTGGTCGCCGCGCGCGATGGCAAGCCGCCGCGCGACTTCACCGGCCGCCTGCCCTTCGCCTGGCCTGCCGATGCCGCCTCGCCCATTACCGCCCCGCTGTTCCCGGCGGGTTACGGGCTGGACTATAGCCGTGCCAGCACGCTTGGCCCGGTCAACGAAGACCCGCGCGTCGATCTGGCCGCCTCCACCAGCGAGGATACCTACCTGACGCGCGGCGTCATCCCGTCGCCCTGGCGGCTGGGGCTGGACAGTGCCGTTCTGGCCCGCGCGACGGACCTTTCCGCACAGGAAGACGCACGCCAGTTCCGCTGGACCGCGCCCGGTGCCTTCGCCATCGATGGTCCGCCGGTCAACCTGATGCGCCAGCTGGATGGCGGGTTCGTGCTGCAACTGGACTGGCGGGTCGATACCGCGCCAACCGGCCCGGTCAGCCTGTCGCTGGGCGGCGGCGCGCTCGACCTCGGCCCGGCGCTACGCGCCGCGAAGCCGGGTGAACCGGTGCTGACCCGCATTCCGCTGCGCTGCTTCAAGGATGCGGGCGGCGATCTTGCGGCGGTCGGCACCCCGTTGCGGCTGCGCGCGGACACGGGCCTCGTCGTGACGATCCGCAACATCCGGCTCGATTCTGCCGGCCTGCCGGTGCCCTGTCCGGCCAAGGCAGCGAACTGACCTAAAGCCGCTATTGCGGGACGGGGGGCGGCGCGCGCATTTGCCCCCATGTCCCGCACGCTTGTCCTGATCCTGGGTGACCAGTTGTCGCCGGCACTGTCGTCCCTGCGCGGGCTGGACCCGGCGCGGACGACCGTGCTGCTGTGCGAAGTGATGGGTGAGGCCAGCTATGTGGGCCACCACCAGAAGAAGATCGCCTTCATCTTCTCCGCGATGCGCCACTTCGCGCAGGAACTGCGGGGCGCGGGCTGGACAGTCGATTACGTCACGCTGGACGATCCGGCCAACACCGGGACGCTGGCGGGCGAAGTTACCCGCGCCATCACCCGCCATCAGGCAAGCAAGGTACGCGTCACCGAACCCGGCGAGTGGCGCGTGCTGGCGGACTTGCAGCCCCTCACCCCCGCCCCCGAAATCCTGCCAGACGACCGCTTCCTGTGCAGCCACGCCGAGTTTCAGGACTGGGCGGAGGGGCGCAAGGCGCTGCGGATGGAGTATTTCTACCGCCTGATGCGCCGCAAGACCGGGCTGCTGATGGACGGGGACGAACCCGCTGGCGGGCAATGGAACTTCGACCACGACAACCGCAAGCGCGCCGCGCCCGATCTGTTCATGCCCCAGCCGTCGCGCTACGCGCCCGATGCAATCACCCGCGACGTGCTCGATCTGGTGGCGCAGCGCTTTGGCAGCAATTTCGGCACGCTGGAGCCGTTCTGGCTGCCCGTCACCCGCGCCGATGCAGAGCACGCCGCGCAGACCTTCATCGCCGCCGCCCTACCCCACTTTGGCGACTATCAGGACGCCATGCTGACCGGGCAGAAGTTCCTCTACCACAGCCTGTTGTCCCCGCTGATCAACGTTGGCCTGCTCGATCCGCTGGCCGTGTGCCGGATGGCGGAGGCAGCGTGGCGCGATGGGGCCGCGCCGCTCAACGCGGTGGAAGGGTTCATTCGCCAGATCATCGGCTGGCGCGAATACGTGCGCGGGATCTATTGGCGCGAGGGGCCGGATTACGTCCGCCGCAACGCGCTGGGCGCGGTTCGCCCGCTGCCCGCGCTATACTGGACCGGACGGACCGGCATGGCCTGCATGGCCGCCGCGATCGGCCAGACGATCGAGGAAGCCTATGCCCACCACATCCAGCGACTGATGGTGACCGGCAATTTCGCCCTGCTCACGGGCATCGATCCCCACGCGCTGCACGAGTGGTATCTGGCAGTCTATTTCGATGCGTTCGAATGGGTCGAAGCGCCCAACACCATCGGGATGAGCCAGTTCGCCGACGGCGGCCTGCTGGCCTCCAAGCCCTATGCTGCCAGCGGCGCCTATATCGACCGGATGTCGGATTATTGCGGCTCGTGCCGCTACAGCGTGAAGCTGAAAGTGGGCGACAAGGCCTGTCCGCTCAACGCGCTCTACTGGGATTTTATCGCCCGCCACCGTGATCGGTTCGCGGGCAACCCGCGTATGGCGCAAATGGTGCGCACGTGGGACAGGATGGCCGAAACCCAGCAAGCCGCGCTGCGCGGTTCCGCCGCGCGATTCCTGGAGCGACTGGACGAAACCGGCACCGATTTGTGAACGTCAGAAGCTGAATTCACCCTGCCCCGGCGTTGGGGCGGGCTTGGGCGCGCGGCGCTTGCCGGTGGGCGGCAGACCCGCCTTGCGGCTGCCGTGGCGCTGCTGGATACCATTGGCGGTCTGGCGAAAGTCTGCGCCTTTGCGCACTGTATAGATCCGCTCCCGCGCGAACCGCGCCGCCGCGACGTGATCGACCAGCGGGCGCGGATAGGTCACCCCCGGCTCCACCCCCCAGCCGCGCAGCAGGTCATCCGGCGCGGTCCATGGCTGGTGCAGGAATTCGGTCGGCACGGCCGCCAGTTCCGGCAACCAGCGGCGGATGAACACGCCGTCCGGGTCCTGATCGAGCGACTGCTTGACCGGGTTATAGATCCGCGCGGTGTTCACGCCGGTCGTGCCCGATTGCATCTGCGCCTGCGGGAAATGGATGCCGGGCTCGAAATCCGTGAACAGCCGGGCCAGTTCCTGCGCGGGTCGGCGCCAGTCCTGCCACAAGTGATAACTGGAAAAGGCCATCACCATCGAGCGCATCCGGAAGTTGAGCCACCCCGTCGCGCCGAGCGAGCGCATGCAGGCATCGACGAAGGGAAACCCGGTCTGACCCTGTCGCCAGGCCGCGACCAGCGCTTCGTGCTCCGGCCCGACCGGGCGCAAGTCGGCATAGGCCGGGTGCAGGTTGGTGTGCTCGATCGAGGGCTGGTCTTCCAGCTTCTGGATGAAGTGGCAGTGCCAGTGCAGCCGCGCGATGAATGAGCGGATCGCGCCGGTCCAATGCTTGTCCTCGCGCTCGCTCCAGCGCAGCAGCGCGCGCGTTGCGGCCTGATAAGCCTCGCGCATGGAGAGGCATCCGAAGGCGAGGTGGGCGGAAATGCGCGAGCAGGCCTCGGCCCCCTCGAGCGGGCTGGACATCGCGCTGCGATAGAACTGCCCGCGCTCGGTCAGGAACGATCCGAGCAAGGCAATCCCCTCGCGCCGCCCGCCGCGCTGGCGGCCGGGGCAGGGATCGTCCGCCAGCCCCAGTTCGGCCGCATCGGGCCAGGGGTCTGACGGCAGGATAGCCGGCCGCGTCAACGCGGGCCGGGGCAGGACGGGAGCGGCCATCATCCGGTCCCACCGTGCCGCCCAGCCATCGCGCCGGTTCAACGCGCGCCAGACGCCGTGCTGGCGATGCTCCACCAGTGGCACCCCGGCCTGCCGCGCCCAGCGGCGCACCGCCTTGTCGCGGGCGAAGGTCCATTCCAGCCCGGTTTCCTCGTGCGCGTGGATCTGCGCGATGCCGTGGCGGGCGTGGAGATCGGCCAGCACATGCACCGCATCGCCCGTGCGCCGCACCAGCGCGCCCCCGCAGCCGCGCAACTGCCGGTCCAGATCATCCAGGCATTCCCCCAGGAACGCGAACTGCCGCCCGGACAGCGCGGGTTGCCGCCACAGCTCCGGCTCGACGATATAGAGCGCCAGCACCGGGTACCCGCTCGCCACCGCAGCGGTGAGCGCGGCGTGATCGTGAACGCGCAAGTCGCGCTTGAACCAGACGACGCTGATCACACCCGGCCCCGTTATACCAGACCGGCGACCAGTTTGGGGATGTGCTGGCGGAAGGCGAAAAAGCCCCTGGTGGCGAGCGGCCAGCACTGCGTGTCCCACGCGCGCCTGACGCGGACCAGCCGGATCGAGACAAGGGCCAGCGCGCGCTCGATCTCGTCCAGCACCGGGGCAGAGGGGCCAAGCGGGGCACACGCCGTGACCACCTCGCTCACCCCTGCGTCCAGCGCCCATGCCGCGACCGCTTCCGGGGCAAGCAACTGCCCCGCCAGACCAAACTGCGCCCCCGCCCGGTCCAGTCCATCGGCCACCGCCCCGGCAGCGAACCGCCCGGCCGGACTGTCGGCTGACGGCGTGGTCAGCGCGGCGAGCGCGACCACCGTTGCCCCCACCGGCAGCGTTTCGGGCGAGAGGTCTTCCTCGGTCAGCAGCAGGGCAACCCGGTCCGTCGCTGGCACCTGCGCTGGCGGGATCGCGCCCGGCGGCGGGTTGGGTGCGACCATCGGCACAGGCAGAGCCTGTTCATCCAGTTGTCCCGCTGGATCGAACCGCCCCAGCGTGTTCAGGCGGATGTTCTCCGCCCGCGCAAGGTAGTGCTTGCCCGGCGTCTGCAAGCCCGCAACCCAGCGCCACGACAGCGTGTTGGAAGCCGGGTCCGCATCGAGCAGATGCTGCGCCATGAACGCCGCGCCCAGTTCCCATGGCAGGCGCAGAGTGAAGATCCAGATCGAGGCGAACCACATCCGCGCGTGGTTGTGCAGCCAGCCGGTCCGGACCAGTTCCGCCGCCCAGGCATCGAAACAGGCGATTCCCGTCTGCCCGCCCCGCGCCGCCGCCAACGCGGCGCTGTCCGCCCATTCCGCTGAAAGCCGCGCCGCCGCCGCGTGGTAATTCGTCAGCACGCCGGGGCGCAGTTCCAGCCAGCCTTTCCAGTAGGTCCGCCAGCAGACCTCCTGAATGAACTTTTCCGCCCGCGCGAAGCCGTGGCGGCGCAGCACGGCGGCGATCACTTCCTCCTCGGTCAGGATGCGGCGGCGAATCCACGGCGACAGCGCGGAAACATTGCTGCGATCATCCGGCCCCCGGTCGATATTGCGCAGCCGCGCATAGTCCGCGCCCGCGTGGGGCAGGAACTCTGCCAGCCGCTCCAGCGCCGCCGCACGGGTCGGAGTCCAGTCAGTCAGGCCGTCGTCAGTCAGGCGGGGCATGAGGCCGCCGCCTCTGCCATTGCGCGCGCCAGTTGCTGGCCAGAGAGCCACGCGCATTCCACGCGCGGGGCGAGCAGCCAGTCACCGCACGCACCCAGCCCCAGCGCCGGATTCCACAGCGCCCCCCGGCCCAGCGCGGCGCTTTGCGCATAGCGCCAGCGGTGCGCGCTGGCGGTAACCGGTTCAGGCAGGTCCGCGCTTAGAGCCCCGGCCAGTTCCGCCAGCAGACGTGCGGCAATATCGGGCGCGTCGCCTTCCAGATTGGCTTCGGACCAGTCCGGGCTGCCCTGCACCACCCAGGCTTCCGGGCCGGTGCGTCCCGGCTTGGCGCTGTTGCGCGCCGCCCAGCCAATCGCGCCGCAATCGCGCAGAATCTCGCGCCCGCCCGGCAGCGGCTCGGCAAAGGTGGACATCGCGGTCCAGCACGGCTGCGAGCGGGCAACCAGAGCCGCGCCCGCCATGTCGAAATCATGCAGCGAGAGGAACGGCAGCGCCTGCTCCGCCGGGATCGCCAGAACCAGCGCATCGAACGGCCCCAGCGGCCCGGCGTCGGTATGGACCAGCCAGCCCCCGTCCTGCCGCACGATCCGTTCCGCCCGCGTGTTCCAGCGCACGTCATGCGCGGCGGCGAGCGCCTTGATCACGGCATTCATCCCCGGCGTGCCGACCCAGGCCTCCGCGCCCGCGACTGGCCACGGCGCCGCGACGCCTGCCGCCGCCCACTCTGCCACCTGCTGGCGAAAGCCGGGATCGCGCGCCGTGAAATATTGCGCGCCGTGGTCGAACGCGGCCTGCCCCAGCGGCGTCTCCATCCGCCGGGTCGACATCCGCCCGCCCGGTCCGCGCGCCTTGTCGATCAGCGTTACTGCATGGCCGACGCTGGCCAGCGCGCCGGCACACGACAGCCCGGCCATGCCCGCGCCGACGATCAGGACGCTGGAAAATGCGCGGGTTGGCGTGGGTTCGGGGCTGGGCATGGGCGATAGTCCTTCAAACGCGTTGCTCCCGCCTTGGCCTTGCCGCCTTCAAGCCGCAACATGACCAAAGGGCCAGCGCTCAGGCTGGCTCCGCCGTTCCCGCAATCGAATCCGCCACCATTTCGCGCAGCGGCAGCCTTGCCTGCATCCGCACCGCCAGCAGCGCAGTGCCGCTGACCTTGCGCTGGACAAACAGCGTGTCGGCGGGAGGAATGTGCCAGGCCGCGCGATCCGCCGCGATCCCTTCGGCATGGCGGCGAACCTGCTCCACGAACGAACGGTCCGCGAAATCGAACAGCCCCGGCTTGCCCAGATGCGCCATCAGCACCGCGATCATGGCGTCGAGGGCGGCGCCGTGGCGTTCCAGCGTGGTGGAAGTGACGAAGCCGACCTCCACCAGCGCGGCGCGCAGGGCAGCCTGATCCTCGGCCAGCCCGGCCTGCATCAGCCGACGATAGGCCGCCGTGGTGGCTGCGGGAACAGCCCGCGCCGCGCCAAAATCCAGCAACACGATCCGGCCGGTGTCCGCCTGCCAGCGATAATTGGCAAAGTTGGGATCGGTCTGCATGAAGCCGAATTCGAACAATTCGCGCAGCACCAGCCCCAGCAGCGCGCCCATCGCCGCATCGCGGGTTTCAGCCGGAGCCTCCTGCAACGTCTCGATGCTCTGGCCCGGCACGAAATCCATCGCCAGCACCCGCCCGGTCGACAGGTCATCCACCGGCGCGGGCAGGACGAAGGCCGGATCGCCCGCCAGCAGCGTGTGATAGCGGCGCATCTGCTCCGCCTCGCGGCAATAATCGGCTTCCTCGTGCAGCTGCCGCTTAGCCTCCGCCAGCAGCGGCGCGATGTCGAGCGAGGCGGGCAGCAGGCTGGACAGGCGCAGCAGCGTGGCGACATTGTCGACATCGGCATCGATGCTGTCGGCCACGCCCGGATACTGCACTTTCACTGCCAGCACGCGGCCATCGGCCAGTTGCGCGCGGTGGACCTGTCCGATCGAGGCGGCGGCCAGCGGGGTCGCCTCGAACCGGGCGAACCGCCGCCGCCAATCCGTCCCCAATTCTGCCGCCAGCACCCGGTTCAGCTGCGCGGGCGGCATGAAGTGCGCGGAATCGCGCAGCCTGGCCAGGATCGTGGTCAGTTCCGCGGGCAGCAGATCGCCCGCGTCCATGGAAATCATCTGCCCCAGCTTCATCGCCGCACCACGCAGGCGCGACAGCTGCTCGGTCACGCGGGCCGCATTGGTCGGGGTCAGCAGCAATTGCGACAGCTGCGGCCGCTCCCCCGCCGCCAGCCGCCGCGCCCCTTCGGCCAGCACCCCGCCCGCGATCCCGCCCGCCATCTGCCCGAACGAGGCCAGCCGCGAGAGGCGAGCGGAGGGAACCTTGCGATAGCGGGAATCGCTCATGCCAGCAGTCTTTGCAGTTGGGGGCGAACTTTCAGAAACGCCAGATAGGCCCGCTCGAACAGAGCGGCGAACACGGGCAGCCGCGCCAGCAGGCCCAGCGGGCGCAGCAGCGGGATGGCCCGCCACATCGCGGCAAACGCCGCCGCCCCGCTCAGCATCACGCCGTTTTCCTGCGCATGGAACCGCGAGAGCAACACCGCCCGGTCAAGCGGGCACGAGGCGTCGCCCTTTGCCGCGTCGATGAACCGGATGCGCCCCGCCCGGTCCAGCCGCCGCATCAGCGCGATTTCGCGCAAGCACAGGGGGCAGGCGCCATCATACCAGACAGTGACAGGTTGGGGCGGGCACATGCCCTGCCCCTAGGCCGCCCAGCCCCGCTCCGCGATCCGGCTTTTGGACCATGTCCGCGCTCAGCGCAGCGGCACCGGCTGATCGAACATCAGCGACCGGACGTATTTCGCGGGCGGAGAGCCGAACGACAGCACCGTATCGTGATAGCGCCGCAGGGTGAAATCCTTGCCCCAGCGGCGCTCCGCCTCGGCGCGCAGATCCTTGTGCTCCTCATACCCGGTGAAATAGCTGAGCAGCTGGACCGAAGTCAGGCTGGCGCGCACCCACTTGCCCGCCGCTTCGCGTTCCTGCTGGAACGCGCCGCGCATCATCAGGTCCATTGCCGCCTCGCGGCCCATCCCCTCGGTATGGATGCCGATGTCGAGCAGCGTGTTGGTGATCGAACGCAGCCGCATTTTCAGCACTGTCAGCGCGAACAGCGGATCGCCGTTCAGATAGCCCGCGTCCTTCATCACCCCTTCGGCATAGACCGCCCAGCCTTCCACGAACGGCCCGGACCACAGGAACGCGCGTAGCGTGCTCGGGCTGCGGTTGGAATGATCGAGCTGGGTGTAATGCCCCGGCATCGCCTCGTGGATGCCAAGGTCGTGGATCATGTAGTCGTTGTATTCCGACAGGTAGCTGGTTGCCTGCTCCTCGCTCCACTCCGCCGGGACGGGCGAGACGGCGTAGAAGTTCTGCAAGTGCCGCTCCAGCGGCCCCGGCGGATCGTTGTAGGCGACGGAGTTGCCCTGCTGGAACTTGGGCATGGTGATGACCCGTACCGGCCCGTCTGGCATCCGGATCAGGTCGTTCGCGCGGACGAATTCGGTTGCTTCGGCCAGGGTTTCGCGAGCGCGCTGTTCCAGCTGGTCGCGCGGCGGACGCTTGGCATAGGACAGCGCCAGCGCCGCCTCGATCACCGCCTGCTGCTGCGCGGCGTTGGGCGCATCGGGCATTTCAAGCGTGCTGTTCCTGTCGGCCAGCGCCTTGCGCGACAGGGCATACATTTCGGCGCGGGTCGCGGCAAAGGCGGCCTCGGCCCGCTGCTTCAGCTGGGGCCGGGTAATGTCGGAGAGCAGCGCGAACTGCATCTTCTGGTCGTAGAGCTGCGCGCCCAGCCGGAAATCGCCCTTGGCCTGCGGGACCAGCACCGTGTCGAGCCAGACCTGCTGCTCGGCCACCGCCTGCTTGAGGTTCTTCAGCGCCGTGTCGAAGCGCGCCCGGTCGGCGGGCTTGAGCACCCCGGCCTGCGGGGCGAGCATCCCTTCAGCGATTTCCACGATCCCGCCGTTCTGGCTGGCGACGACTTCGGCGAACACCCTGGGCACGCGCGCGGGGACCAGCTGGCGGCGGCTTTCACGCAGGAACCGGGGCAGCGCCTCCATCCGCGCGGTCGCGGATTTCAGGCGGACGTCCCACGGGGCAAAGTCGCGCGCGGCCAGGCCATAAAGCGCCCCGGCGGCGATATCGTTGTAAACCTGCGCGTTCCACGCCCAGTCCTGCACCGTGTCCTGCATCCATAGCCGATAGCGCAGCTCGTTCTCCAGCATGGCCGCATCGACCTGGTTCTCGCGCGAGAGCTGCGCCCGGTCGATCCGGCCGAGGGCGCCGAGTAGCTGCCGCCACGCTGCGGCGCGGGCGGCGCGGCCCTTGGCGGTCACATCGGGCAGCAGGTGGTCGTGGCGGTGTTCGCCCAGCACCGTCGCCTCGACCGGGGACAGGCGCGTGGACAGGGTGATGAACAGGTCGGCGATGCCGGCGAACTGCGCGTCGGCGGTCTGCGGTTTGGCAACCTGCGCCGCCGGGGCGGCCAGGGCGGGGCTGGCCACCAGTGTGGCGGCGGCGAGGGCAAATGCGGTGCGAAGCGTCTTCATGCCGCGCAGGCTAGCGGGCGATCACGCCGCCGTCGATGGTTTCCCGGACCCGCGCACCAGAACGAGACCAGCGGCGACCAAGACCATACCGATGGCGTCCAGCGGGCTCAGCACCTCGTCAAACCAGACCCAGCCGACCGCCACCGAGACCACCGGCTGGGTCAGCAGTGCCAGCCCCACTACCAGCGGCGAAAAGTGGCGCAGCGCAAACACCAGCAGCCCCTGCCCGATCAGCTGGCTGGTAATCGACAGCGCGACGACCGGCGTCCAGTCCGTCGGCCAGAACGGTTCGCCCAGCGCAAGCGCCACGCCGACCATCACCGGCAGGCCCGCCAGGCTCGACCAGAACAGCAGGCTCCAACTGCCCAGCGTCTCGCGGCCCTTCTGCGCCAGCAGGATGTAGAAGGTGTAGAGGAACCCTGCGAGCAGACAGAGCAGATCGCCGACCAGCGTGGTGTGATCGATTTCCAGGCTGCGCCCCAGCAGGATCGCGCTGCCCACAATCGCGGCGGCAAAGGCCAGCCATTCGTTCGCGCGCGGCGCGCGGCGCAGCACGAACAGGCCCCACGCGACGATCAGGATCGAGCCGGAATTGCCGAACAGGGTGGCGTTGCCCAGCCGCGTGAGCTCGATCCCCAGATGCCAGCTCGACAGGTCGAGCGCGAAGAAGATCCCGCCAGCCATGACCGCCAGCAAGACCCCGCGCGGCACGCCGCCCAGCCGCTGGCCGTTGGCGCGGGCCAGCAGCGCGAAGAACGGGATCGCCAGCGCCAGTCGCCAGAACCCGGCGGATACCGGCCCGGTATCGGCCAGCCGCACCCACAGCGGCCCCAGCGCCAGCGCCACGTTTCCGCCCAGCAATGCGGCAAAGTGCCAAGCGTTCCAGCCCCGATCCGCGCCCGCGGTTGCATTCGTCATGCGGTTGCCTTAGCCGCACGATTAAATTCGCAAAACATATTTGGTGGAGGTTCCATGCACGAAGCCCTGTTCCAGCCGGTCCAGCTGGGCGCAATTTCCGCTGCCAACCGCATCCTGATGGCCCCGCTGACCCGCGGCCGCGCCGATGCGGATGCCGTGCCGAGCGCGCGGATGGCCGAATATTACCGCCAGCGGGCCTCTGCCGGGCTGATCATTTCCGAAGCGACCGCGATCAGCCGCGAAGGCTATGGCTGGCACGCCGCGCCGGGCATCTGGACCGAGGCCCAGACCGAAGCGTGGAAGCCGGTGACCGAAGCCGTGCACCAGGCCGGCGGGAAGATCGTAATGCAGCTGTGGCACATGGGCCGGATCGTCCATTCGGACTATCTGGACGGGCAGGCGCCGCTCTCAGCATCGGCCACCACCGCGCCCGATCATGCGCACACGCCCACGGGCCGCAAGCCGCACGTAGAGGCGCGCCCCGCGACCCTGGATGACATTGCCCGCACCCTCGACGATTACGCCGCCGCCGCCCGCAACGCCAAGGCCGCCGGGTTCGACGGGGTGCAGCTCCACGGCGCGAACGGATACTTCATCGACCAGTTCCTGCGCCTGTCGACCAACCACCGCGACGACGACTACGGCGGCAGCCCCGAAAACCGCACCCGCCTGCTGCGGCAGGTGCTGGAGCGGCTGGTCGCTGTCTGGGGCGCGGACCGGGTATCGGTGCGCCTTTCCCCCAATGGCGATTCACAAGGCTGCGACGATCCCGATCCCGCGGCGATCTTCAGCGAGGCGGCGCGGGTCTGCCAGACGCTCCAGCTGGGCTTTGTCGAGCTGCGCCAGCCGGGGCCGGAGGGCACCTTCGGCCGCACCGACGTGCCCAAGCAGGACGCGCTGATCCGCTCGATCTACACCGGGCCGCTGGTGCTCAACAGCGATTACACCGCCGCCGAGGCTGACGCCGACGTGTCGTCCGGCCGCTGCGACGCGGTCAGCTTTGGCCGTCCGTTCATTTCCAACCCGGACCTGCCCGCCCGCATCCGCGCCGGCGCGGAATGGGCGCCCAATGTTAACGTCCCGCAAAGCTGGTATCTGCCAGGAGAGGCGGGTTATATCGACTACCCCGCGATGGACGCGGCGGGCTGAGCGGAGTCCAAGGCAAGATGGCATACCGGTCATGGCTGTTCGTCCCCGGCGACAGCGCCAAGAAGCTGGACAAGGCGGCCGGGACGGCCGCCGATGTCATCATTGTCGACCTGGAAGATTCGGTCACGCCGGACAACAAGCAGCGCGCCCGCGAACAGGCGGTGGAATGGCTGAATGCCCACCGCCGCCAGGTGACCGAGCGGCGGCTGGGGCGCTGGGTGCGGATCAACCCGCTGGACAGCCGGATGTGGCGCGACGATCTGGTGGCGGTCATGGCCGGGGCGCCCGAAGGGATCATGCTGCCCAAGTCCGCCGGGCCGGAATCGGTCCAGCACCTCGCCGCCGAACTCTATGAACTGGAACAGCGCAACGGCGTGCCGACCGGCAGCACCAAAGTGCTGGCGCTGGTCAGCGAAACGGCAGCGGCGGCGATTTCCATCCCGGCCTACGCCACCGCATCGCTGCCGCGCCTCGCCGGGTTGACCTGGGGCGCGGAGGACCTGTCCGCCGCGATCGGCGCCACCCGCAAGCGCGACAAGACCGGCAACTGGACCGACACGTTCCGGTTCGCCCGCACCCAGACCCTGCTGACCGCACATGCGCGCGGGGCAATGGCGATCGACACACTCCACGCCGACTTTGCTGATGCCAAGGGGCTGCAGCGCGCAGCGGAAGAATCGCGCGCGGACGGCTTTACCGGGATGCTGGCGATCCATCCCGCGCAGTGCGAAATCATCAACGCCGCCTTCACGCCGTCGGACGAGGAACTGGCCGAGGCCCGGGCGATTGTGGAGGCCTTTGCCGCCAATCCGTCCGTCGGCGCGCTCCAGATCGACCGCCGGATGATCGACCGGCCGCACCTCAAACTGGCGCAGCGCCTGCTGGGGATTACGGAGTAGGCGCGCTTTCGCCGGCTGCGGCAGGTGCGGCAGCGGCAGGCGCTTCATCCGCCACGGCAGCGGCTTCCTCTGGCGCTTCGCTGGCGGCGGCCTTGGCCTTGTCCCCGCCCTCTGCCCTGGGTGCGAGCGGGGCTTGCGAGCGGACGGAATCGAGCGGAATCATCGCGTCGCTGGCCGAACCGGGCAGAATCTCGCCCGCAGCAGTACCGGCGCCTTCGTCCTTCTTTGACTGGTTGCAGCCCGTCAGCGCGGTCAGCGCCAGCAGCGCGGTGATCGTGGCAATGCGCATGGGTCCGCTCACTCCTGCCCGCAGGGCTTGTCCAGCGCGGCCAGAAATTCCGGTGCGCGCGCCAGCAATGCCCGATCCCAGGTATCGAAATCAACCGCGACGCCCAGCTTTTGCAGGCTGGTGACGCCAAACTCCTCGATCCCGCAGGGGACAATCCCGCTGAAGTGCGACAGATCGGGCGCCAGGTTTACAGAAAAGCCGTGCATCGTCACCCAGCGGCGGATGCGCACGCCGATGGCGCCGATCTTCGCCTCGCGCCCGTCGGTATCGCGGCACCAGATGCCGATCCGGCCTTCGCTGCGCCAGCTTTCGACACCGAAATCGCCCAGCGTGGCGATCACCCAGCCTTCCAGCGCATGGACGAACCCGCGCACGTCGCGCGCGCGCCGCTTCAGATCCAGCAGGACATAGCCGACCCGCTGGCCGGGGCCGTGATAGGTGTAGCGCCCGCCGCGTCCGGCCTCCACCACTTCAAAGCGGGGGTCCAGCAGTTCGGCCACTGCCGCGCTGGTCCCGGCGGTATAGACGGGCGGATGTTCCAGCAGCCAGACCAGTTCACGCGCCTCGCCCGCGGCAATCGCGGCGTTGCGCGCGGTCATTTCATCCAGCGCGGCGCGATAGGGAACGGGCGCGTCATCGCGTCGCCATTCGATCGATTCGGGAAGGCTATCGGGCAACTTGTCCATCACGCGCGTTGCGTGGCGGCAATTGCTGTGGTTATCAAGTGACTTCAACGGGAAGAGGTGCGCAATGCGGTTTGACAGCAATCTGGCATGGAAGGACGCGGCCAGCGCCGTTTCGGCCAATCGCGATGTCCTGCTGGCGCTGGCGGGGGTGTTCTTCGTCCTGCCCAGCTTTGCCTTTGCACTGCTCTATCCCCAGCCGGAACCGCCCGCCGGCGCCGCGCCGGAACAACTGTTCGAACTGATGGGGGCGTTCTATCGCCAGGCCTGGCCGGTCCTGCTGGCCATCGCCGCCGTGCAGATGGTGGGCACCCTGGCGATGCTGACCCTGTTCACCGATCGTAGCCGCCCGACTGTGGGGCAGGCGCTGGCACAGGGCCTGAACGGATTGGTCCCCGTCATCGCAGCACAATTGCTGCTGGGCATGGGACTGGGTCTGGTCGCGCTGATTCCGCTGGTCGCCGCCGGGGCCACGGGCATTCCCGCCGCCGTCGCGCTGGTGATCGTGCTGGCCGGGGCAGTAATGCTGTGGGCCTATATCCGCTCGGCGCTGGTCAGCCCGGCCGTGGTGGTGGACGGGATCCGCAATCCGGTGGCCGCCCTGCGCCGCAGCTTCGCCCTGACCCGGGGCAACGCCGGGCGGATCGCGCTGTTCTTCCTGCTGCTGGTGGTCGCCTTCGTGATCGTCGTGGGGGTGATTTCAGCCTTGCTGGGAATGCTGTTTGAAGTGGTGATCGGCGGGGAAACCGCCACGGCGCTGACCGCGCTGGTATCCAGCGCGGGCGAAGCGGTGATGGCGGTCTATTTCGTGGCGGTGGTCGCCGCGACGCATCGCCAGCTGGCGGGGCCATCGGCAGACGCAACGGCAGCCCGCTTCGAATAGCGCAGCGGGGGCAAAACGGGGGGGAAACGATATGCGCTTCAGTGGCAGCCGGGCCTTGTCGGAGGCTCTACAGATCATGCTGGCCCGGATTGGCCCGCTGATCGCGGTGACGATCATCGGCTATGTCGCGATCTTCGCGCTCAGCGGCGGAGTGCTGGCCAGCATGTTGCCCGCCATGCTCGGCAGCGCGCAGGAGGGCACGGCGCAAACGCCCGACGCCCTGTTCGCACAGTTCGGCGGCGGGATATTCCTGCTCTACATCGTGATCTACGCGGTCAGCTTTGCCCAGCAGGCGGCCTCTTGCCGGCTCTGTTCCGACCGGCACGAAGCCTCGATCGGCGGGGCAATCAGCGCCGGGATCAAGTGCGTGCCGACCCTGTTCGGGGTGGCGATCCTGCTGCTCATTGCCCTGCTCGCGCTGGCGCTGGTGGCCAGCCTGGGCATGGCCGGGATCGTGGCCGGAACCGAATCGGCGGGGCTGAGCTTTGTGCTGGCGCTGCTCATGCTGGCGGGTTTCATCTATGTCTTCGTGCGGCTGTCGATGATCCTGCCGGTGGTGGCCATCGACGATGTCCGCAACCCCATCACCGCTATCGGCAATGCCTGGCGGATGACCGGCGGCAACGTGCTGCGGCTGGTGCTGGTATACCTGCTGGTCCTGGTGGTCATGGGGGTGCTGTTCATGGTGCTGAGCGCGCTGACGCTGGGTTCGTTCAACCCCGGCACGGCCCCGTCGCTGGGCAACATGGTCGGCTTTGGCGTGCTGATGCTGGTCTATGGCCTGACCGTGGGGCTTTATTTCCTGGCGCTGGTCGCCGCGATCCATCGCCAGCTGGCCGACACTTCGGTCAGCGCGGTGGAAGAGACCTTTGCCTGACCTGCCCGGCAGTCCGGGGTGGCCGGTGGCCGCCCCGGTTCAGTCCTTCCAGCCCCAGTAGAGCTTGCACGGCAGCACGTTGAGCGGTTCGAAGCCGGCATCGATGTGGGTAAAATGCCGCGCCATGTAATCGCGCGCGGCAGCCGTGAACTGATAGACCAGAAACGCGCCGCCCGGCCGCAGCACCTTGTGGGTCGCCGCCGCGATCGCTTCACCCACGCCGTCCGGCAGCGTGGAAAACGGCAGGCCCGACAGCACGTAATCGGCATGGTCGTGCCCGTGGGCGCGGATGATTTCCTCGACGTCGGCCGCCGACCCCAGCACCGGGATGAAGCGGCTATCGGTGATCGTCGCCTTCAGATAGTCGATATAGAGCGGGTTCGTATCGATCACGATCAGCTGCCCGTCGCGCGGCAGGCGTTCCAGCACCGGGCGACAGAATGTGCCGACGCCGGGACCGTATTCGACGAACAGTTTGCACTCGTTCCACTTCACCGGGGCCAGCATCTTGGCAATGGTGAAACGGGATGACGGGATGATCGATCCGACCATCACCGGCTCCTTCAGAAAGCCTTCCAGGAAGACCCCCCAGGGGCCGGCCATCCGCTTGATTCGGCGCGCAAACCGCTGTGGCCAGGCCTCTTGGGCAAGCTCGGTCGTGGTCATGCTGGATCGCTGGTCCCGTAATGGAAACTGTCAGCCCGGTCGTTTGCAAATTTGACCAGCCATTGCAAGGCGCATCGGACCGGACTAGCCACAGCAACGATGACCAGTAGCAACCTGCAACCGGACGCCCCGCCCAACCAGCCGACCACCGCGACCCTGCCGCGCGGGCGGCTGGTGCTGTTGTTCATGGTGATGCTGGTGACGGCCGCGGGCAACACCGCGATGCAATCGGTCATGCCCGCCATCGGCACCGCCCTGAAGGTGGAGGATTTCTGGATCAGCCTGGCCTACACCTGGTCGGCGCTGCTCTGGATGATCTGCGCACCGTGGTGGGCGCGCAAGTCCGACCAGCGCGGGCGCAAGGCGATGATGGCCATCGGGCTGATGGGCTTCATCTCCAGCTTCGGGCTGTGCGGGCTGGCGCTTTATCTGGGGCTGCATGGCTACCTCGGTGCGCTGGGCACCCTGCTGCTGTTTGCGCTGTGCCGTTCGCTCTATGGCCTGTTCGGATCGGCCGCGCCGCCCGCGGTGCAGGCTTATGTCGCCAGCCGCACCAGCCGGGCGGAGCGGACGCAGGCGCTCTCGCTGATCTCGTCCAGCTTCGGCCTTGGCACGGTGCTGGGCCCGGCGCTGGCTCCGCTGCTGATCCTGCCGCTGCTGGGGCTGGTCAGTCCATTCCTGGCCTTCACCCTGATCGCGGTGATCGTGCTGATCGCACTGCGGCTGCGCCTGCCCGACGATACCCCCGCCTTTGCCGGGCGCGGCGATGTGATGGCCGCGCCGTTCAGCGCCAATTCCAACGCCAGCCGCCAGTCCGATGATGATGACACCGAAGCCGAAATCGCCGACGCCGCCGCGCCGCCGCCGGACAAGCTGTCGTGGAAGGACAGCCGGATGCGGCCCTGGCTGGTCGCCGGATTGCTGGGCGGGCATGCCCAGGCGGCGGTCATGGGGATCATCGGCTTTCTGGTGCTCGACCGGCTGGGCCTGCGCGCCACGCCAGAGCTGGGTGCGGGGCCGACCGGGCGCATCCTGATGATGGGCGCATTGGCCACGCTGCTGGCGCAGTGGGGGCTGATCCCGATGCTGAAGCTGGGGCCGCGCGCATCGTGCCTGTGGGGTATTGCCCTGGCCGCGATCGGGACGGGGCTGCTCGCCTTCGCACACGCCGAACACACCATCATGGTCTGCTTCGCGCTCGCCTCGCTGGGGTTCGGGCTGTTTCGCCCCGGCTTTACCGCCGGCTCATCGCTGGCGGTCAGCCGCGCGGAACAGGGGCAGTCCGCCGGGATCGTGGCCTCGGTCAACGGCGCGGCCTATATCTTCGCGCCGGCCATCGGCGTGTGGCTTTATGGCCATTCGCAGTGGATCGGCTTTGCCGTGATCGAGGCGCTGTGCCTGGCCGTGATCGTGCTCGGCTGGCGCTCGCTCAGCGTGGATGACGGCTTGACCGGCGCGCGCTGAGATCCGCGCCTACAGGATTTCGTGGACCTTTTCCTGCGGACGGCACAGGCGCACGCCCTTGTCCGTCTCAACCAGCGGGCGTTCGATCAGCTTCGGCTCTGCCGCCATCGCCGCCAGCACGGTGGCGTCATCGGCCTGCGGCAGGCCGCGCTCCTCCGCATCGGTGCCGCGCAGGCGCAAGCCCTGCTGCGGGGTGATCCCGGCATCGCGATAGAGCTGCCCCAGCTTGTCCGCGCTGGGCGGGCTGCGCAGGTATTCGATCACTGTCACGTCCAGCCCCGGCGTCTCCTGCAGGATCGCCAGCGTCTTGCGCGAAGTGCCGCACGCCGGGTTGTGCCAGATGGTTGCCTGCATGGTTGCCGTTCCTTTCGTGCCAGCCAGTTCTGCCGCGCCTTTGGCACAAAATCGGTCAGCGGGAAATTTGATCCTTGTCAATGAGAGCGATTCGCATTAGCGGCATCATCGTTGTTGCAAATCATTCGCATTAAGGATCCCATGACCCACACCCCGCGCCTTCGCCAGTTCGCCCTTCTCTGCACCAGCGCGCTGGGAACCCTGGGCTGGGCCGCCCCCGCGATGGCCGAAATGGCGGCCGATGCGGCGGATTCGCCGACGATCATCGTCTATGGCCGCCCCGACGGCTACGACACCGAAAAGACCCCGACCGCAACCAAGACCAGCACCCCGCTGGTCGATGTGCCGCAGGCGATGAACGTGATCAGCCGCGAACAGCTGAACGATCAGGGCATCGATTCTCTGGGCGATGCGCTGCGCTTCGTCCCCGGCGTCGTGCTGGGCCAGGGCGAAGGCCACCGCGACCAGATCACCCTGCGCGGGCAAAGCTCCACCGCCGATTTCTTTGTCGATGGCCTGCGTGACGATGCGCAATACTACCGCCCGCTCTACAACGCCGAGCGTGTCGAAGTGCTGAAGGGCGCCAACGCGCTGATCTTTGGCCGGGGCGGCGGCGGCGGGGTGATCAACCGCGTATCCAAGGCCCCCGAATATGACCGCACCCGCGTGGGCGCCAATGCCAGCGTTGACACGTTCGGTGGCTGGATGCTGTCGGCGGACCTCGGCGCGCCGCTGTCCGACACCATCGGCACCCGCATCAACGCCGCCTATGAGGAATTCGACAACCACCGGCAGAACTATGGTGGCCACTTCATCGGCGTGACGCCCACGATCGGCGCACTGCTGGGCGAAGCCACCACGCTGACCGTGACCTATGAATATGCCGAGGATGACCGCCTGACCGACCGCGGCGTCCCCTCGCGCGCGGGCCAGCCGCTGACCGGCTATGACGCCACCTTCTTCGGCAGCGTCGATCACAACCGCAGCGAAGTGACCGCGCACCTCGCCCATATGCGGCTGGACCACGCCTTTTCCGACAGCCTGAGCGCCAATTTCAACGCCCAGTACGCCCATTACGACAAGTATTATGGTAACGTCTTCCCGCGCGCGGCGGTGACCGCCGCCAATACGGTGGAGCTGACCGGTTACAATAGCACCACGGTGCGCGAAAACGGGATCGTGCAGGGCAATCTTGTCTGGACCGGCGACACCGGCGGAATTGGCCACACCTTGCTGCTGGGCTTTGAAGCCGCAACCCAGGACACCGCCGCTACCCGCGCCGATGCCAGATTTGGCGGTGCGACCGTGACCTCCGTGGCTTTGGCCAAGCAGATCACCTTGCCGAGCGGGATCACGTTTGGCCCGATCACCAGTTCGTCCGTATCCGATGTTCGCGCGCTGTCCGCCTATGTGCAGGACCAGATCGACATCGGTGAGCACCTGAAGCTGGTCGCCGGCCTTCGCTATGACGACTTCCGCATCACCTCCACCAACCGGATCAACGGGTTCAAGGGACAGCGCAGCGACGGCAAGTGGTCCCCCCGGCTGGGCGTGATCATCAAGCCACAGGACAACCTCTCGCTCTATGCCAGCTATGCCAAGAGCTTCCTGCCGCAGTCGGGCGACCAGTTCACCGTGCTGGACGCCACGACCCAGGCGCTGGCCCCCGAATCGTTCCGCAATCTGGAAGCCGGGGTGAAGTGGGATATTTCGACCGCGCTGGCCTTTACGCTGGCCGCCTATCAGCTGGACCGCACCAACACCCGCGCGACCGATCCCGTCACCGGCAACGTGGTGCAGACGGGCAAGAGCCGGACCAAGGGCATCGAGGCATCACTGGTCGGGCAGCTGACCGACGGCCTGCAAGTCTCGCTCGGCTATGCCCTGCAGGACGGCGAAATCCGCGCCACCACCACCGCCGCCCCCGCCGGGCGCCGCCTGGCCCAGTTGCCGCGCCACCAGTTGTCGGCCTGGGGCCGTTATCAGCTGACGGACAAGCTGGGGATCGGACTTGGCCTGCTGCACCAGTCGAGCCAGTTCTCCACTATCAGCAGCGCGGTGCGCATGCCCGCCTTCACGCGCCTCGATGCCGGGGTGTTCTATGACGTGTCGGACCGGATCGCGCTGCAGCTGAACGTCGAGAACCTGACCGACGCGGACTACTTCCCCAGCGCGCATACCGATAACAACATCACGGCAGGCGAACCGCTCAATGCGAAACTGACGCTGCGGGTGAAGTACTGAGGGGCGCTGGCCCCTACTCCCCCCGCATCGCCGGAACCGCGCGGGCGGCGTCTTCGGGCGTCAGGCCCGGAGCGGGGGCCGCGCTGATCGTTTCCAGCCGCCGCATCACCCGCCCGGCGCGCTGGATCGCGCGGACCAGCCGGGGATAGACCCCGCAGCGGCACAGGTTCGGCACGGCGGCGGCGATATCTTCCGGCGTGGGATCGGCATTGCGCGCCAGCAGCGCGGCGGCCGAGATGGCGATGCCGGGGGTGCAGAAGCCGCACTGGATCGCCTGTTCGGCCACCAGCGCCTGCTGCACCGGGTGCGACCGGTCGGGCGAAAGCCCCTCGATCGTGGTGACGACCCGCCCTTCCGCTTCGCCCAGCGTGATCAGGCAGCTGCGCAGCGCCGCGCCGTCGACCAGCACCATGCACGCGCCGCAATCGCCCGATCCGCAGCCATACTTGGTCCCGGTCAGGTTCGCGGCGCTGCGCAGGCCCCACAGCAGCGGGGTCTGCGGGTCCATCCGGAACTCGACCGGACGGTCATTGACGGTCAGGCGGGTCATCTAGCGCGAAATCAGTCGCGCCAGCTGCGGTCGATCTTGTCGATCCGGCGGGTCCACGCCTCGAAATCGCCCTGACCCGGCAGCTTGCCCGGCACCTGCCCCTGCGCCAGATCGCGCTGGTGGACGGCCACGACCTCGTCCGGCACCAGCACCGGCTTGCCCATCGCCAGCGTCGCCATCTGGATCTCGCACGCGCGCTGCAGCGACCAGTGCTGGATGAAGATTTCCGGAATCGAGCGGCCCAGGATCACCGGGCCGTGGTTCTTCAGCATCAGGATGCGCCTGTCGCCCAAGTTGGCCAGCAGCCGCTCTCCTTCCTCGGCGCGGACGGTGATGCCTTCGAAGTCATGATAGGCCAGCTTGCCGATGAAGTTGCAGGCATAGAAGTTCACCGGTTGCAGCCCGCCTTCCAGGCTGCACACCGCCATCGTTGCGGTGGTGTGAGTGTGGACGATGGCATGGGCCCACGGCACGTGGCGGTGGAAATAGCTGTGCTGCACGAACCCGGCCTTGTTCACCGGATAGGGGCTGCCATCCAGCGTGTTGCCGTCGATGTCGATCTTGACCAGGTTCGAGGCGCAGACTTCGGAATAGAGCAAGCCGAACGGGTTGATCAGGAAGGCGTTGTCCTCACCCGGCACGCGCACCGAGATGTGGTTGTAGATCGACTCGGCCCAGCCAAGGTGATCGAAGATGCGATAGCACGCGGCCAGTTCCTGCCGCGCCTGCCATTCTTCCTCGCTGCATTCGATGTTGCGCGCATGCGCGTTCAACTGGGTGGCCATCGGCGTCTCCATCATTTTGTCGTTGAGGCGGCACCGGAGCGGGGGAGCGGGCCGGTGCCGTCTGTTGCGCCAGCAACACTAAGCCAAATCAACGCCCGATGGAAACGCTCAATCCGGCCCAGACCGTGCGCGGCGTACCGAGGTCGATGGAGCCGCCCTGATTGCGGGTGACGATGGTTTCGTCGGTCAGGTTCTCACCCCGCAGCACCACTGTGAAGCGCGGGCTGAGCGGCACGCGGATCACCGCGTCGAGCGTGGTCGCGGACGGCTGGAGATCGGTTTCCAGATCATCCTCATACTGCGCGCCGACATGGCGCAAGGTGGCGGAGAGCAGCCAGCCATCGCGCGGCATCCACGCCACCGTTGCGCTGGCGGCAAGCTTGGCGACTTGCGCGGGACGCTTGCCATCCAGCGCCAGCGAGGCGCCGCTGGCCTGCACTTCGGCATCGGTCAGCGCCAGCGCGCCATCGAACCGGACCGTCCCCAGCCTGGCCGAGGCCGCCAGTTCCACCCCGCGCGAATGCACCGCATCGACATTGCGGCGCTCGCGCAGGTTGGTGCCAATGGTGACGTTGGCGATGGCGTTCTTCACCTTGTTGTCGAACGCGGTCAGGTTCAGCGTCACGCCGTCTGCCGGCGCAAAGTCCACGCCCGCTTCGAACCCCAGCAATTCCTCATTCCGCAAGGCCGCATTGGCGCGCGTGGTGACGGGGAACACGGCGAAGGGCCGGTAGAGTTCGTTCAGGGTCGGCTGGCGCAGACTGGTATAGGCCGCCGCCCGCAGCGCCACGCCTGCTGCCGCCTGCACCCGCGCGCCGCCCCGCCAGCTGACGTCCCAGCCCGCGCGGTCTGCAAAGATGTTGTTGATGGTGGTCGTCCCGGCAGCGTTCGCCTCGGTGAAGCTGCCATCGCGGATCGTCCAGCGATCGGCCCGGACGCCGCCGGTCAGCGTCAGCGCGTCCAGCGTCCAGCTGTCCTCCAGATAGAGCCCCAGATCGGTGTTGCGCCCGCCGGCGCGGCGGCGCGCGGTGACGAGGCCGGTAACCCCGCTGTAGGCCTCTTCCTGCGTGCGCCCGGTCATGCTGCGCCAGTCAGCACCCAGCCGCACTTCATGCCCGCCGCCCACCGGCGGGCGCAGTTCCAGCTTGCCGCCGATCCCGGTGGCGGGGGTGCGGCGCTGGTGCAGCGTCTTGCGGAAACTGGTGGAGCTGATCACGATGTTGGAGAAATCGCGGGCCTGGACATAAGCCAGCGCATCGAACTGCCACGCGCCCCGGCCGACCAGCCGCACGCTGGCGTCCTGCCCGCGCGTGGCTGTATCGGCCCCGGCAAAGCGCAAGGTGCGCTGATCGTCATAGGCCAGCCCCCGGACCTGCAGTTCCACCATGTCGGTCAGCGGCGCGACCGCGCGCAGCCCCGCCGACCAGCTGTCATAGCGCGCCCGGGTGCTGGCCGCGACGCGCTGGGCCACGGGCGTGGTCCAGAACCCCTGCCCCCGGTCCCATCGCCCGCTGAGCACGGCAAAGCCCTGCCCCAGTTCGGGCGCGAGCGTGGCGGACAACTCGCTTTCGCCCCGGTCGTTGACCAGCACGCTGGCGTTCAGCAGGTCCAGTTCATCCGCGCCCGCGCTGACCATTTCGATGGTCCCGGCCACCGCCCCCGCGCCGAATGCGCCAGATCCGCCCCCACGCGTCACCAGCACGCGCGACAGGCGTTCGGGCGCAATGCCGGAAAACGGGATGTAGCCAAAGAACGGGTCGGCCTGCGGCACGCCGTCAAGCAGGATCAGCGTGCGGCTGGAGGCATTGCCGCCCAGCCCGCGGAACGTCACCCCTTGCGCGGACGGATTGGCCGAGCGGCTGTCCGAGCGGCGAAACTGCTGAAACCCCGCAGCGGACGCCAGCACGTCCTCCAGCCGCCCCGATCCCGCGCCAGCGATCCGGTCACGCGCGATCGCCTGTACGCCATAGATGCCATCCTCGGCAGTGCGGTCCAGCCCCTGTCCGGTAACGACGATGGTCTGGTCATCCGCCGTTTCGGCGTGGGCGGAAACCGGCAGGGCGAGAAGGGCGGCGGGGATCAGGACATAGCGCATAGCGTGATGCCTTTGCCGCAATCCCCGCGCTTTTCAATGCGGACTTAGGCCAGTTCCATCGAATAGCCGGCGGCGCGCACGGTGCGGATCAGGCTTTCCTCGTCCGGTCGGTCGATCGCCTGGCGCAGGCGGCGGACGTGGACGTCCACGGTGCGCTCGTCGATCTCGCGGTCCATGCCCCAGACGGCGTCGATCAGCTGCTGGCGGGAATGGACCCGGCCCGGCCGTTCCATGAAGTGGCGCAGCAGGCGGAACTCGGTCGGCCCCAGCTTCAGCGTCTCGCCCGCCCGGCGAACGCGGTGGGCGACCGGGTCCAGTTCCAGATCGGCCACTTTCAGCACGTCGCCTTCCAGCGCGGGACGGCTGCGGCGCAGCAGCGCCTCGACCCGGGCGAGCAGTTCACGCGGGGAGAACGGCTTGGTCACGTAATCGTCGGCGCCGGTCTTCAGGCCGCGAATGCGGTCTTCCTCCTCGCCACGCGCGGTCAGCATCAGGATCGGCACGCGGGCGCTGTCCTTGTGGCGGCGCAGCTGGCGGCAGACCTCGATCCCGGACAGGTTCTCGATCATCCAGTCGAGGATGATCGCGTCGGGCACGCTTTCGCGGACCATGACCAGCGCTTCCTCGCCATCGGGCGTGACGCGCACGTCATACCCTTCGGACTTGAGGTTCCATTCCAGCAACTCGGACAGCGCCGCATCGTCCTCGACGATGAGGATCGAGGCGGCCATCAGTCGGCCTTCTCGACCCCGGCAGGCAACTCGCGCGAGGCGTGGTAGATGCCGGTCGCCGCGAAATAGACCATTTCCGCCACGTTGGTCGCGTGGTCGCCGATGCGTTCCAGGTTGCGCGCCACGAACAGCAGCTGCGCCGCGCTGGAAATCGTCGCCGGGTTTTCCATCATGTGGGCCACCAGGTTGCGGAAGATGCTGTCGTAGAAGTTGTCGAGCTTTTCGTCGCGCGCGATCACTTCCAGCGCCAGCTCCGCATCGCGCGAGCCATAGGCGTTGAGCACGTCGCGGACCATGCCCTGGGCGATTTCCGCCATGGCGGGGACCAGGATCAGCGGTTCGAACTTCTTCAGCCGCTCGATCTGGCCGACGCGCTTGGCGATGTTCTTGGCATAGTCGCCAATCCGCTCGACCACACCAGAAATCTTGAGCGCGGCGATCACGTCGCGCAGGTCGTCCGCCATCGGCGCGCGCAGCGCGATCACGCGCACGGCCAGCCGGTCCACTTCTGCTTCCAGCGCGTCCAGCTTGGCGTCGGCCTGGACCACGGTCTGGGCCAGCACTTCATCGCGCTGCACCAGCGCTTCCACCGCGTCGCGGATCGCGACTTCGGCCAGTCCGCCCATTTCGGCGACCAGCCCGCGCAACTGCGCGATTTCGTTATCGAATGCCTTGACGGTATGTTCGGCCATGATCGTTTCCTCAGCCGTAGCGGCCCGTGATGTAATCCTTGGTGCGCTCTTCGCGCGGATTGGTGAAGATGTCCTCGGTCACGCCGTATTCGACCACGGTGCCAAGGTGGAAGAACGCGGTGCGCTGTGACACGCGCGCAGCCTGCTGCATCGAGTGGGTGACGATCACGATCGCATAGCGTTCCTTCAGATCGTCGATCAGTTCCTCGATCCGCGCGGTGGCGATGGGGTCCAGCGCAGAGCACGGCTCGTCCATCAGGATCACTTCGGGGCTGACCGCGATGGCGCGGGCAATGCACAGGCGCTGCTGCTGGCCGCCCGACAGGGCAGTGCCGGATTCGGCCAGCCGGTCCTTGACCTCGTCCCACAGGCCGGCGCGGCGCAGCGACTTTTCGACAATCGCGTCCATGTCGGCCTTGTTGCCGGCCAACCCGTGAATGCGCGGGCCATAGGCCACGTTTTCATAGATCGACTTGGGGAACGGGTTGGGCTTTTGAAACACCATGCCCACGCGCGCGCGCAGTTCGACCACGTCCATGCCGCTGGCGTAGATGTCCTGCCCGTCCAACTGGATTTCGCCTTCCACGCGGCAGCCCGCGATGGTGTCGTTCATGCGGTTGAGCGTGCGCAGGAACGTCGACTTGCCGCAGCCCGACGGGCCGATGAACGCCGTCACCACGCCGGTCGAGATGTCGATCGAGACATCGTTGATGGCCTGCTTCGCGCCGTAGAACACGTTCACGTTGCGGGCCGCGATCTTGAGTTTCTGTTCTGTCATGGGGTTACCAACGGGTCTCGAACTTGTTGCGCAGATAGATGGCCAGGCCGTTCATCGCCATCAGCAGCACCAGCAGCACGATGATCGCGGCGGAGGTGTTCTGGACAAAGGCCTGGTCGATTTCGTCCGACCACAGGAAGATCTGCATCGGCATGACGCTGGCCGGATCGGTGATCCCGCCCGGCGGGGTGGCGACAAAGGCGCGCATCCCGATCATCAGCAGCGGCGCGGTTTCACCCAGCGCGCGGGCCATGCCGATGATGGTCCCGGTCAGGATTCCGGGCAGCGCCAGCGGCAGGACATGGTGGAACACCGCCTGCACCGGGCTGGCGCCGACGGCCAGCGCGGCATCGCGGATCGACGGCGGCACCGCCTTGATCGCGTTGCGCCCGGAAATCACGATCACCGGCATCGTCATCAGCGCCAGCGTCATGCCGCCCACCAGCGGCGAGGAGCGCGGCAGGTGCATGACGTTGATGAACACCGCCAGCCCCAGCAGGCCGAAAATGATCGAAGGCACGGCCGCAAGGTTGTTGATCGATACTTCGACCCATTCCACCCAGCGCCGGCCCTTGGGCGCGAACTCTTCCAGATAGACGGCCGCCAGCACCCCCAGCGGGAACGACAGCGCCAGCGTGACGCCCATCGTCAGGATCGAGCCCTTTGCCGCCCCCCAGACCCCGGCGACGGTCGCGTCGGTGGAATCCGATCCGGTCAGGAACGCCCAGTCGATCCCGCCCAGCCCCTGCCGCAGCATGGTGAACAGCAGGAACGCCAGGAACAGCAGGCTGGTGGCGATGGCGACCACGCCCAGCGCCTTGAACCGGCGCTCTGCCGCATGGCGGCGGGCTAGCCGCCGCTGCATTTCGGGCGCTTGCCAGGACGAGTTAATCATACGCTTCCCGATACTTCTTCACGACGCGCAGGGCGACGATGTTGAGCGCCAGGGTAACCACGAACAGCACCAGACCCAGCGCGAAGGCCGATAGGGTCTTGGGACTGTCGAATTCCTGGTCGCCGGTCAGCAACTGGACGATCTGGAACGTCACCGTGGTCATGCTGTCAAACGGATTGGCTGACAGGCGCGCGGCGGCACCGGCGGCCATCACGACGATCATGGTTTCCCCGATCGCCCGGCTGACCGCCAGCATCACGCCCGCAACGATGCCGGGCAGCGCGGCCGGCAGCAGCACGCGCTTGATCGTTTCGGACTTCGTCGCGCCCATTGCCAGGCTGCCATCGCGCATCGCCTGCGGCACGGCCGCGATGCTGTCATCCGCCATCGAGGACACGAACGGGATGATCATCACCCCCATCACCACACCCGCGGCCAGCGCGCTTTCGGTCGACGGGTTTTCGGCCCCCATCGCAGCGGCGAAATCGCGGACCAGCGGAGCGACCGTCAGCGCGGCGAAATAGCCGTAAACCACGGTCGGGATACCCGCCAGGATCTCCAGCGCGGGCTTCAGCCACTTGCGCATGGTCGCCGATGCATATTGCGTCAGGAACACCGCGCTCATCAGGCCCAGCGGGATCGCCACGATCATCGCGATGATCGCACCGATGAACAGCGTGCCCCAGAACAGCGGGACCGCGCCGAAATCCTTGCCCAGTTCCGCATCGAACCCGGTGCGCGGCGCCCAGTGGGTGCCGGTCAGGAAATCGATGGGGGAAACGTGGCGGAAGAACAGGCCGGTTTCATAAATCAGCGAAATGACGATGCCCGCTGTCGTCAGGATCGCGATCAGCGATGCGACCAGCAGGGTCATCAGCGTGGCCCGTTCGACGCGGGTTCGCGCCGGGAAGCCCGCCTTGACCCGCGTATAGCCAAACGCGCCGCCCGCAAACGCCGTCAGCGCCGCCAGCGCCGCGCCGATCAGGGCAAAGCGGGTTTCGATGCCGCGCACCACCTCGGCCAGTTGCTGGGCCATCGGGTTGAATGCCGCCGCATCGGGATTGCGGGCCAGCTGGCTGGCTTCGGCCAGGATCGCGTCGCGCTCCATATCGAAGGCCGGCAGCTGCGCCGCGGCCGGATCGGCCAGGATCGCGCCGCGAACCAGCCCCGGAGAGATCCCTCCCCAGACAGCCCAGACCAGCACAGCCGGGACCACGATCCACAGCAGCATGTGCCAGCCATGATAGGACGGGACGGCGGCCAGCGAGCCCCGTCCGGTGTAAAGCGCCTGAGCCTTGGTGCGGGCGGCAAACCAGCCAGCCACACCAAGGCCCAGAACGACAAGTAGTACAAACTGCGAGATCACGCGGTGGCCTTTCGCCAGAGAGTGCTGGCAGGGCTTACTTCAGAACCGACGGGTCCATCAACGTGAGCTTCGCGGCGACGTCCGCATTCTTGGTGCGCACGTCTTCCGGCGCGATCACCATGCCCTTCGCCTTCAGCACGCCATCGGGACCCCACGACTTGGCCCACTCGGTCACGTATTCCTTCAGGCCCTTGATCGCGTTCAGGTGCCCGGCCTTGACGTAGATGTAGAGCGGGCGGGCGCCCGGGTAGCTGAAGTCGACGATCGATTCATAGGTGGGCATTACGCCCGACATCGGGATGCCCTTCAGCTTCGTGGTGTTTTCTTCCAGGTAGGAGAACCCGAACACGCCGATCGCCTTGGGGTTTTCGGCAATCTTCTGGACAATCAGGTTGTCGTTCTCACCCGCGTCGACATAGGCACCGTCTTCACGCACGCCGGTGCAGACCTTCTTGTGCGCATCCTTGTCGGTGTCCTTCAGCGCTTTCATCGCCGGGTCGCTTTCGCAGCCCTTGGTCAGGATTAGTTCGGCCAGCGCGTCACGCGTGCCAGAGGTCGACGGCGGGCCATAGACCATGATCGGAATGGCGGGCAGCGCCGGGTTCACATCGGCCCAGGTCTTGGCGGTGTTGGGCTTGCCGAACGGGTTGGCGGCCAGCGCCTTGTACACATCGACCGGAGTCAGCTTCATGTCGGGGCCGTTGGTGCCTTCGGCGAAGGCGATCCCGTCAAGCCCGACCTGGATTTCGATGATGTCCTTCACGCCGTTCTTGGCGCAATCCTCGTACTCGGACTTCTTCATCCGGCGCGAGGCGTTTTCGATATCGGGGTGCTGCGCGCCAAGGCCGGCGCAGAACAGCTTCATCCCCGCACCGGTACCGGTCGATTCGACCACGGGCGACTTGATCCCGGCCGACTTGGCCGCGTTTTCCGCCACGGCGGTGGCAAACGGATAGAGGGTGGAGGAACCCACCACGCGGACAAAGTCCCGCGCGCCGGACGAGGATTCGCCGGAACCGCAGGCGGCCAGCGCCAGCGAGGAAAGGGTCAGGACGGCAACGGTACGAATCGAGCGCATGGCAACCTCTTGGTCTGCATCTGTCGAGAGGCCGGATATGAAGGTTGCATGACAGTTTGATGACAAGTCGTCACAGCGCCGGAAAATCGGGCGATGATCAGGGCATCAGCGGCAGAATCAGCGATGCGACAGTGCCCTCGCCGGGGCGACTGGCAATATCGAATCGGCCCCGGTGGCGCTCAACGATGTGCTTGACGATCGCCAGCCCCAGCCCGGTTCCCCCTGCCGCGCGGCTGCGGCTGGCATCGGCGCGATAGAACCGCTCGGTCAGGCGCGGCAGGTGTTCCGGGGCAATCCCTTCACCCTCGTCCCGCACGCTCAGCGAAACCCGGCCCGATGGCGTAACCTCGATCGTCACCGCCACTTCGCCATCCGGCTTGCCATACTTGATCGCGTTGTCGATCAGGTTGCGCAGCACTTGTGCCAGTTGCCCGCGATCCCCGGCGACTTGCGCCGCTTCGGTGTTGGCGGTGACCGACACTTTCGCCCGCTCGCCGACCTCGCCCGCGCATTCGCGGGCCAGCGCAACCAGTTCGACCGGCGCGGTCGGCGCGTCGTGCTTGACCGCCTCGATCCGGGAAAGCGACATCAGGTCCTCGATCAGGGCCTGCATCCGCCGCGCTTCGTGGCGAATGATGCCCAGGAACCGCTTGCGGGTCGCCTCGTCCGCCCCGGCCTTGGGGTCATCCAGCGTTTCGACATAGCCCAGGATCGCGGCCAGCGGCGTGCGCAGCTCATGGCTGGCGTTGGCGACGAAATCGGCGTGGGCGCGGGCCACGCTGACCCGCACCGACAGGTCTTCCAGCACCAGCAACCGCGCGCCGTCTTCCAGCACATGACAGGCCACGTTCCAGCGGCTGCCCCGCACCGAGAGCCCGTCCACCGTCACGTTGCCGCCGCCAGGCTGGGCGATCAGCGCCACGACCTTGGGATCGCGGATCGCGATCCGGGGGTCCTGCCCCACGATATGCGCACCCAGCACATCGCGCGCGGCGGCATTGGCAAAGCGCACCTGGCCACCGGAAATCAGCAGCGCGGGAGTGGCGACATAATCGAGCAGGCGGGGGTCGGTTGGCTTCATGAATTGCAGCTTATGGCGCTTCTCCATGAAAGAAAATGGTCAGGCGCAGATAACAGGTTGGCAAGCGCCGCATGGCTTGATCAAATGGCGGACATGGACACCGCCCTTTCACCTGAGCTCAGCGCCTTTCGCGACGAAGTGCGCAGCTTCATCGCCGCCAATCTGCCGGACGATCTGCGCCGCGCCGCGCGCCGCACCCCGTCGGTATTCCACGATCCGGATGTATCGCTGCCCTGGCAGCGCATCCTGAACGCGCGCGGGTGGGCCGCGCCGGACTGGCCGGTGGAGTTCGGCGGGCCGGGCTGGGACGCGGTCCAGCGCTATATCTTCATTTCCGAATGCGTTGCCGCCGATGCCCCGCATCTGGCGCCGATGGGACTGAAGATGGTCGCCCCGGTGCTGATGCATTACGGCACGCCGCAGCAGCAGGCCTATTATCTGCCGCGCATCCTGTCGGGCGAGGATTACTGGTGCCAGGGCTTTTCGGAACCGGGTTCAGGCTCGGACCTTGCCTCGCTGCGGCTGCGGGCGGACCGGGATGGCAGCGATTACGTGCTGAACGGGTCGAAGATCTGGACCACCCACGCCCATTTCGCCAACCGGATGTTCTGCCTGGTCCGCACCTCGGCAGAGGGCAAGCCGCAAGCCGGGATCAGCTTCCTGCTGATCGACATGGACACCCCCGGCATCCGCATCAGCCCGATCCACACGCTGGCGGGCGATCATGAATTGAACCAGGTGTTCTTCGACGATGTCCGCGTACCGCAGGCCAACCGGCTGGGCGCGGAGAACGATGGCTGGTCGGTGGCCAAGCATCTCCTCGCGTTCGAGCGTGGCGGGGTCTACGCCCCGGCGCTGGTCGCGCGGCTGCGCGAGGTTGAGCGGGCCTGCCCGGACGATCCGGTGCTGCGCCAGAAGATCGCACGGCAGGCCGTGTCTCTGGAAGCCCTGCAGGCGATCGAGCTGAAGGCCCTGCGCAAGGAGGGGCCGACCGCGATGTATCCCTCGATCCTGAAAGTGCTGGGGACCGAAGCATCGCAGGCCATCGACGTGCTGGCCTGCGACATCCTGGGCACCCCCGGCTGGCGCGCGCGCGAGGCGGACCTGCCAGACGACATCGCGGTGACCGTGCCGCGCTATCTCAACAACCGCGCAGCCTCGATCTACGCCGGATCGAACGAGATCCAGCGCGATATCATCGCCAAGATGATGCTCGGCTAAGCGGTCGGCCTAAAGCGCCGCGAAGTGCCGCCGCGCGGGGCCAAGCTCTGCGCCGATGGCCAGGCCGCGCTTGTAGAACCGGCCCAGCGTCAACTCGCCCGTCAGGCCCATCGCGCCGTGCATCTGCACCGCGCCTTCGCCCACCGCGCGGACCGCATCGATCACTTCAATCGCGGCGGCGCTGACGGCATGGCGGCGCAAGGCGGGATCGGCGGTTTCCGCCTGCACCGCCACCTCAGTCAGCGCGGCGGCTTTCAGCACGGTCATCTGCATGTCGGCCACGCGGTGGCGCAGCACCTGGAAGCGGGCGATGGGCTGGCCGAACTGCTGGCGCTGACCGAGGAAGGCAACCGTATCGTCCAGCATTCGCCGCATCAGTCCGCACGCTTCCGCACAGCGCCCCGCGATCAGTGCATCGCGCGCCAGCGCGGCCAGTGCGGCGGCGGCATTGCCCCCGGCGATCATCTCGGCCGGCGGAGCGGCAAAGGCGATGTCACCGCGCGCCGTTCCGTCCAGCATGGGGCGCGGCGTGGTTGCGGCTTCCGCGCTGCCAAGGCGAACGAGCTGCACGGCGGAATCGTCCAGCACCAGCGCCCAATCCGCCGCGCCCGCACCGGCCACCAGTTCGGCGATGCCGGTCAAGGGGTTGGCACTCAACCCGGCATGGGCCGCCACATCGACCAGAGCGATCCGCTGCTGCCCCAGCGCCAGCGCAGGCAATGCGGCATGATCGGGCGCGGCACGGGCGAGCAGCTCGGCCGCCAATACGTGCGGCAACCAGTCCGCGGCCGCCAGCGTCGGTCCCAGTGCCGCGGCCGCCAGCGCGCGCTCGGTTGCCCCGCCGCCAAATCCGCCCGCGCTCTCCGGGATGCCGATGCTCATCAACCCCAGATCGCCCGCCAACTGCGCCCAGCCGGGCTGGTCGTGGTCCGCCAGATAGCGTGCGATCCCGTCACGCAGGGTGGTCTGGTTGTCGTCAAGCGGAAGGTCCAGCGGCATGGCGGCGAAAGAATCCCAACAAGCAAGTAAGCGTCCAGCCTGATGGCTTAACTGGGGCCTGTCCAGTCCGCGCGCGAATCCAATGCCGGAATCGGCGGCGCTGGCCGCGATCGCTCTGGCCAAACCGAGCGCCCTGCGACAGAGAGGGGCCGTGAACCTGCGCGATTTCATCCTGCTGACGCTGATCTGCCTGATCTGGGCGGCCAGCAACGTGCTGAGCAAGATCGTGGTGGGTGACTGGCAAGTGCCCCCGCTGTTCTTTGCCGCGATCCGGTTCGCGCTGGTACTGGCGGTCACGCTGCCGTGGTTGCGCCCGGTGCCGCGACCGGTCTGGCGGATCGTGCTGATCGGCGTGCTGATGGGCGCGGGCAATTTCGCGCTGTTGTTCATCGGCTTGCAAACGGCATCCCCGTCGGCTGCGGCAGTGGTGATTCAGGCCGGGGTGCCGATCACCACGCTGCTGTCGATCGTGCTGCTGGGCGAACGCATCCACTGGCGCCGCGCGCTGGGCATCGCGCTGACGCTGATCGGGGTGCTGGTGGTGGTATGGCGGCCTGGGCTGGCGTTGTCTGCCGGGTTGGTGTTCGTGCTGGGCGCAGCGTTTTCCGGCTCATTGGGCGCGGTACTCATGAAGCAGACCGAGGAAATCGCCCCGCTACGGTTTCAGGCGTGGGTTGCGCTGACGGCCTGTATCCCCCTGACACTGGCCACTGCCGCATTCGAAACCGGGCAGTGGAGCGCGGCGATTTCGGCGGGCTGGCCGTTCCTCGCCGCACTGCTGTTTTCCGCGCTGATCGTCTCGGTGATTGCCCACACCGCCTATTACGGGCTGATCGCGCGGTATGAAGCGAACCTGCTGGCCCCGCTGACACTGATCACCCCGCTGGCGACCATCGCGCTGGGGGTGATGATCACGGGCGATCAGCTGGATGGACGGATGATCGCCGGGTCCGCGATTGCGCTGCTGGGCGTGCTGATCGTGGCCGTCCGCCGCACCGGGGCGCCGATTGCCCAGGCCCAGGAACACGCCTGAGCGCGTGGCAATCAGCCTTCCGCCAGCGGTTTCCCATCATCGCGCAAGACAATGTAGATCGCCGGGATGACCAGCACGGTCAGCAGGGTCGACGACATCAGCCCGAACAGCAGCGAGATTGCCAACCCCTGGAAGATCGGGTCGGTCAGGATCACCGCCGCGCCGATCATCGCCGCCGCCGCCGTCAGCACGATCGGGCGGAACCGGATCATCCCGGCTTCCAGCAGGGTTTCACGCAGGGACTTGTCGGCGCTGCGGGTGTGATTGATGAAATCGACCAGCAGGATCGAATTGCGCACGATGATCCCGGCCAGTGCGATGAACCCGATCATCGAGGTTGCGGTGAACGGCGCGTTGAACAGGATGTGGCCGATTACGATGCCCACCAGCGTCAGCGGCACCGGGGTGAGGATCACCAAGGGGATCGTGAAGCTGCGGAACTGGCCCACCACCAGCACATAGATGCCCAGCAAGGCCACCATGAACGCCGCGCCCATGTCGCGGAACGTCACCCAGGTGATTTCCCATTCGCCGTCCCACAAGAGCGAGACGCGGCTTTCGTCATCCGGCTGGCCGTTGAGCAGCACGTCGGGCTTTTGCAGGCCCTGGCCCGCCCAGTCGAACGCATCGACCGCGTCGGCCACGGCAAGCATGCCATAGATCGGCGCTTCATAGCGGCCGGCGAGTTCTGCCGTCACCATCGTCGCCCCGCGCCCGTCGCGGCGGAAGATCGCCTGCCCGCCCGGTTCCATCCGCGCGGTGACGAGTTCGCCCAGCTGGATCAGCTGGCCGGATGGCGCCACCGCCACCGGGGTCGCCGCCAGCGCGGCGGACCAGCTGCGCTGCGACTGGTCGAGCGACAGTTCGATCGGCAGCGGATCGCGGTCCGCACCGCGCGCGGCATAGCCGACGACTTGCGTGCCCATCAGCGCGCCGATGCTGTCAAACAGCTGGCGTTCGGATAACCCGTAGTGGTCCAGCTTGGCCCGGTCGGGGATCAGCTTCAGCGTCGGGCGCGGCTGGCCGAAACTGTTGTCGACATCGACGATATAGGGAACCGATTTGAAGATCTGCTCCACCTGCTCCGCCGTCTTGCGCCGGGTCGCTTCGTCCGGGCCATAGATTTCGGCCAGCAGAGTTGCCAGCACTGGCGGCCCCGGCGGGGTTTCCACGACCTTGAGCGAGCCGCCCGCCGGGAGCGCAATGGCCTTCAGCTTTTCACGCAAGTCCACCGCCACGTCATGGCTGGAGCGTGAGCGGTCGCCCTTGGGCAGCAGGGTGACCATCAGGTCGCCCATTTCCGGCTGGGCGCGCAGGAAGTAATGCCGCACCAGTCCGTTGAAGTTGAATGGGGCGGATGCGCCGACATAAGCCTCCATCGAGACGACTTCCGGCACGGTGCGCGCCACGGCGGCGGCCTGCTCCAGCACCCGCGCGGTGCTTTCCAGGCTGGTGCCTTCGGGCAGGTCGGCCACCAGCTGGACTTCGCTCTTGTTGTCGAACGGCAGCAGCTTCACCGTCACCGCCTTGAAATAGAACATCGAGCACGCCACCAGCGTGGCCACGCCCACCCCGATGAGGAATCGCTTGGCGCTTTGCGGGGTGGCGATCACCTTGCTGGCGTAGTGCCGGTAGAGCGTGCCCAGTTTGCCGCCGTGGTCATCATGCCCGTGGCCGTGACCGTCACCGGCCAGTGCCTTGCGGGCAAAACGGATCATCAGCCAGGGCGCGATGATCACCGCAACAAAGAACGAAAAGATCATCGCCGCCGACGCGTTGATCGGGATCGGCGCCATGTAGGGCCCCATCAGGCCAGACACGAACAGCATCGGCAACAGCGCGGCGACCACGGTCAGCGTGGCGATGATCGTGGGGTTGCCGACTTCGGCCACCGCCTCGACCGCGGCGTCGATCCGGGTGCGACCGCCGTCCGCGCCAACATCGGGCATCGCCCAGTGGCGGGCGATGTTCTCAATCATCACGATCGCGTCGTCGACCAGGATGCCGATGGAAAAGATCAGCGCGAACAGGCTGACCCGGTTGATGGTAAAGCCCATCACGTTCGATGCGAACATCGTCAGCATGATCGTGGTCGGGATGACGATGGCGGTCACCCCCGCCTCGCGCCAGCCGATCGTGAAGCCGATCAGCGCGACGATGGAAATCGTCGCCAGCGCGAGGTGGAAGATCAGCTCATTCGCCTTTTCGTTGGCGCTTTCGCCATAGTTGCGGGTTACCGCCACATCGACGCTGGCGGGGATCAACCGCCCCTTCAGCGTTTCGACGCGGTGGACCACGCTTTCCGATACGGTCACCGCGTTAGCCCCGGCGCGCTTGGCAATGGCGATGCTGACGGCGGGGGCCATCGTCCACTGGCCGTCTTCACCCTTGACCCAGCGCCACGCGCGGGCCTGATCCTGCGTCGCGGCCTGCTCCACCCGCGCGACGTCCGACAGCAGCACCGGCGCGCCGCCGACCGAACGCACGGTCAATCCGGCGAGTTCCTGCGCATCGCGCAGCGTCTGCCCGGCCACGACGAGCGCTGCCTGCCCGCCTTCGCGCACGGTTCCGGCCGGAAAGGCGCGGTTGGCCTGGCTGACGGCCTCGATAAGGTTGCCCAGCGGCACGCGGTAGAGCGCCAGCTTGGCCGGGTCCGGCACCACGCGCAGCGCCATGCGCTGCCCGCCGGTCAGGAAAGTCAGGCCAATGTCATCGACCTTGGCAATCTCGGTCCGCAGCTTGCCCGCCAGTTCAGCCAGCGCCTGGTCGTTCCAGTTGCCCGCCGCGCCGGGCTTCGGCGTCAGCGTCAGCACCACAATGGGCACGTCGCTGATCCCGCGCACCGTCACTTGCGGCGCGGGGATGCCCACCGGAATGCGGTGCTTGTTGGCCTCGATCTTTTCATTGATGCGGATCGCGGCGTCTTCCGGGTCGGACCCGACGAGGAACCGCGCCGTCACCATCGCGCCGTTATCCTGCGCCTGGGTATAGACGTGCTCGACCCCGTCGACGCTCTTGACGATGGTTTCCAGCGGCTTGGCCACCAGTTCCACGGCTTCGGGCGCGGACAGGCCCGGTGCCTGGACCATGATGTCCACCATCGGCACCTTGATCTGCGGCTCTTCCTCACGCGGGATGGTGATCGTGGCGATCAGGCCGACGATCATCGCCGCCAGCAACATCAGCGGAGTCAGCGGGGACTGGATCGTCGCCCGCGTCAGCTTGCCAGAAATCCCCAGGTTCATTGGGCGGCTGCCTGCTTCGGGGCGACGAGCGTATCGCCCGCCGCCACGCCAGACAGGATTTCCACCTTGCCCGCCTCAAGCGAAGGGCCGGTCTGCACCGGCACGTCCGCCGCGCTGCCATCCTTGGCAAGGACGGTGACGTAATCGATCCCGAACCGGCTGGAGATGTAATTCGCTGGCACCAGCAGCGCCTTGCGCGTGCCGGTTTCCACCCGCGCCGCGACGCGCCGTCCGATCAGGCGGTTGTCGATGCCGGGCATGTCGACATCGGCGGTCACTTTGCCCGCCGTGATCGCGGGGTAGAGCTTGATGACGGTGCCGACGCCGGACCCGGTGCCGATCCCGGTGGCCATCACGCGCGATCCGGGGCGGACCTTGTCGGCCAGCGATTCGGGCATTTCCAGCCGCACGATGGTTGGCCCGGCGGTGATGACGGCAATCGCCATGCCCGGCGCGACCGGCGATCCGGCCGGCACGTCGGCGCGCAGCACGCGGCCTGTCGCCGGGGCGATCACCGTGCCCTGCCCGGCCACCGCGCCAACGGCGGCCTGCTGGGCCTGCGCAGCGCGGATCTGGGCCGTGGCGGCAGCGGCAGCAGCTTCGGCCTGATCCAGCCGCGCCTTGGCATAGACGCCGTTCTGATAAAGGAACTTCACCCGTGCCAGTTCCGCCTGCGCCTGCGCCGCCTGTGCCTGTGCGGCGGCGGCTTGCGCCCCGTAAGCGCTGGACTGGTACCCCAGCTGGGTATCGACGATCCGGCCAATCGCCTGCCCCTTGGTCACCATATCGCCTTCGCGCACGGTCAGGGTGGTGAGGATGCCGGGGATGCGGGCCAGCACTTGGGCCTGATCGACAGTGGCGATTTCCGCGCTGACGTCCTGCCAGGCGGCGGTATCCGCCGCTGCCAGCATCAGCCGGGGACCGACAGGAGCCTGCGCGGCAGGGGCCGCTTCCTCGGTGCTGCCGCAGGCGGACAGCGTCAGGGCGAGCCCCGCCGCGCCAAAAGCCAACCAGGTCTTCCGCATCGCCATTCCCCCGCCGTTCCCGCGCGCTACTTGCTTACCGTTCGACCGGCAGACCAGCTGCCTGCCAGGCGTTGAACCCGCCGGCCAGGTGCGTATCGACCGCCGCCTGCGCGACCCCGCACTTTTCCAGCGCCATGCCCGAACGCTTGCCGCCCAGGCAGTTCAGCACCAGTTGCTTGGCGCCGGTGTCCGGCAGCTGCGAAGGCTGGAACGTGGACAGCGGCATGTTGATCGCGCCGGGGATATGACCCTGCGCGAATTCATCCACTTCGCGCACATCTACCACCACCACTTCGCCCGCACGCACCATCGCGTCCAGTTCCTGCGCGGTCACTTCCCGGTGCGCGGCGCCCTTGCCAAATCCGAAGACCATTCGATCACCCTTTCCTTCAGTGTCCCCGCCGACAGTTGGTGCCGCCAACGGGGATCACAACATTACCGCTTGCTCATATTATAATTGCCTTATATAAGTCAAGTGCGTTGCTGGCGGGTCCTGAAGAAACCCCTGGCCGGAAACGCAGTGGTGGCGGCCCCGCCGGGCGGGACCAGAGGACGGGAGAATGGGAATGTCATTGCCCCAGATCATCATTCTTGGCGCAGGGCTGGGCGGCACCATCGCCGCCTATGAAATTCGCGACGCGGTAAAGGGCAAAGCGACCGTTACCGTCGTCAACGACCAGGAGGAATACTGGTTCGTCCCCAGCAACCCGTGGGTTGCGGTGCGCTGGCGCGAGCCGGATGCGATTCGCGTCCACCTGCCCCCGATCATGGCGCGCAAGGGCATCGGCTTTACCTCGGTCGGGGCAAAGCGCGTCCATCCGGCTGAAAACCGCGTGGAACTGAACGACGGCACATCGCTTTCCTATGACTATCTGGTGATCGCCACCGGGCCGGACCTGGCCTTTGACGAGGTCGAGGGACTGGGCCCGGCCGGCTTCACCCAGTCGATCTGCAAGACCGATCACGCCGCCCACGCGGCTGATGCGTTTGAGGCATTCTGCGCCAATCCGGGCCCGATCGTGGTCGGTGCGGCGCAGGGCGCATCGTGCTATGGCCCGGCCTATGAATTCGCACTGATCCTCGACACGGAACTGCGCCGCCGCAAGATCCGCGACCGGGTGCCGATGACCTACATCAGCCCCGAACCCTATATCGGCCATCTGGGGCTGGACGGCGTGGGCGATACCAAGACCCTGCTGGAAAGCGAGCTGCGCAACCGCCACATCAAGTGGATCACCAACACCCGCATCACCAAGGTCGAAAGCGGGACGATGCACGTGGAAGAAGTGGCCGAGGACGGATCGGTCAAGGACACCCACGATCTGCCGTTCGGCTATTCGATGATCCTGCCCGCGTTCCGGGGTATCCCGGCGGTCCACGGGGTCGAGGGGCTGACCAACCCGCGCGGGTTCATCCTGGCCGACAAGCACCAGCGCAATCCCACCTTCAGGAACGTCTATTCGCTGGGCGTCTGCGTCGCGATCCCGCCGATCGGGCCGACCCCGGTGCCGGTGGGCGTGCCCAAGACCGGCTTCATGATCGAATCGATGGTCACCGCCATTGCCCACAACCTGAAGCTGGAACTCGACGGCAAGGAACCGACCGAGGAAGCGACCTGGAACGCGGTCTGCCTGGCCGACTTCGGCGATGGCGGCGTGGCCTTCGTCGCCCAGCCGCAGATCCCGCCGCGCAACCTCAACTGGTCGTCCAGCGGCAAGTGGGTTCACCTCGCCAAGATCGGGTTCGAAAAGTACTTCCTGCACAAAGTCCGGCGCGGCACCAGCGAACCGTTCTACGAAAAGCTGGCCATGCACGCGCTGGGCATCCGCAAACTGCGCTTCAAGTAAGGAGAACTGCCATGACTCTCGATGCCGCCGTGCTGCGTTTCGCCGGGTTCGTCGTCCTCGCCAGCGCCTTGCTGTCGATCTATGCTCACCCCTACTGGATCGGACTGACGATCTTTGCGGGCCTCAACCTGCTGCAATCCAGCTTCACCGGGTTCTGCCCAGCCGCCACGGTGTTCAAGAAGCTGGGCGTGCGGCCCGGAAACGCGTTCAAGTAAGCGGAAAAAGACAGCCGATGCGCCGCCTGATCCTGCCGCTCACCGCCCTCGCCTGCTGCCTGTCCGCCCCGGCGGCGCGGGCGCAGGACCTGGCCGCCGCGATTGCCGATGCCCTTGCCAACGCCCCCGCGCTGGCCGAGGCCAAGGCCGGGGAAGCCGCCGCCAGGGCGCGGCTCGATCAAGCCAAGGCCGAAGGCAACCCGCTGCTGCGGGTCGAAGGCTCTTACGGCGCGGGGCGGATCGACAACGGCGGGTTCTTCGGGATCACGGCGGACAACGTCAGCCCGCTGGCGGTGCAGGCCACGGCGGAAATGCCGCTCTATGCCGGGGGCCGGATCGCCGCTGCCACAGCGCAGGCGCGCGGCGGAACCGACATCGCCCGGCTGGGAGCCGAACAGGCCCGGCTGCAAACCATCGTCCGCGCGGTCGCGGCCTATTCCGATGTCCTCACCACCCGCAAGCTGGAGGCGCGCTTTGCCCAGCTCGTCACCGCCTTGAGCGAGATGGAGCGGCAGGCCGGCCTGCGCTTCAAGGCGGGCGAAATCGCCAGTTCCGATGTGGCGCAGGCCCGCGCCCGCAAGGCCGAGGCGGATGCCGGGTTCGCGCAGGCCGCAGGCCGCCGTATTGCGGCTGAGGCGGCCTATGAACGGCTGACCGCCAAACAACCCGGCGATCTGGCTCCGCTGGCCGATCTGCCGCCCGTGCCCCCATCGCTGGGCGAGGCGCTGGAACAGGCCCGCGCCGCCAACCCGGCGCGCCAGCAGGCCGAAGCCGCCGTCGCCGTCGCCCGCGCCGGGGTGCGCGCCGCACAGGCCGAGGGCCTACCCACCGTTGGTGCCTTTGCCGAAGCGGCGCACGTGCGCGACCAGTTCTTCCCCGGCTACAAGGCGGATTCCGTTTCCGTCGGCGTGCGCGGCCGCTGGACGCTGTTCGCGGGCGGGCGCGTGGCCGCCAAGATCCGCGCCGCCGATGCCGAAGTGGACGCCAGCGCGGCGCGGCTGCGGCAGGCCGATCAGGCATTGGACGGCATGGTAATCGATGCCTGGCAAGGCCTTTCCACGGCCCGCCAGATGGTCGCCGCATCGCGCCTGCGCCGCGATGCAGCCGCCGAGGCGCTGCGCGGCACCCGGCTGGAAGCGCAAGTCGGCGCGAAACCGACGCTGGCCGTGCTCGACGCCGAACGCGAGAACATCGAGGCTGAGGCCGCGCTGCTTCAGGCCGAGGCGATGCAGACCCTCTCAGCCTGGCAGCTGGGCGCGCTGACCGGGCAACTGGGGCGCTAACGCCTAACCCACGACCGTCTCTGCAAGTGCCGACCGGACCGCCGGATGCGGTGCGGTGTGCGCGCCCGATACCAGCCCGATCCGCCGCACCGGGCGGAATCCCCGGATATTGACCATCGCCACCCCATCCCGCCCCAGCGAACGCGGCGCGACCGTCACCCCCAGCCCGGCCCGGACCATCGCCATCACCCGGTCATCGTTGGCAGAGCGCAGCGCGAACAGCGGGCGCACGCCGTGCTGGGTGAAGAACCGGCTGGTATCGGCCAGCACTTCGCAGGCACGCCGTGCGATCATGGTGTCTCCGGCGACGTCTGCTGCCTCCACCCAGGCATTACCAGCCAGCGGATGCGATGCCGGCAGGGCCATGCAATAGTCCTCCTCCAGCAGCGCCCCCGCCCCATCGCCGACCAGCGTCAGCGCCAGATCGATGCTGCCGCTGGCGAGCGCGGCGGAGAGTTCGCGTTCTGAGCCCTCGGTCAGTTCCAGTGGCTCATCCCCGGCATAGGCGGCAACCGCGCGTTCCAGCCAGCCGGTTGCAACCGTGTCCAGCACCCCCAGCCGCACCGGGCGCGCGGGGACGGGGAGGCTGCCCACCTGCCGTTCGGCCAGATGGAAATCCCGCTCGATCCCGCGCGCCAGCGGCAGCAGCGCATTGCCCGCCGGGGTCAGCCGGATGCGGCGGCGTTCGCGCACGAACAGGCGCGTGCCGAGTTGCCGTTCCAGTTCCGCAATCCCGCCCGACAGCGATGGCTGCGCGATGTTCAGCACACCCGCCGCGCGGGTGAAGCTGCCGGAATCGACAACGGCCAGGAATTGCCGGATCTGGGTGCGGCTTAGCATAGGTTTAACCTATACAACTTCACCGGCAATTCCAGTTTTTCCATTGGCGCAAGGCGCGGTATCACCATGTGCGAACGCGGGCGAAGAACGCGGCGCGGGATGATTGGACAGCCTGGGGAACGAGCCGGAATGATACGCGCATTGCTGATCGCCAACCGGGGCGAAATCGCCTGCCGGATCATCCGCACCGCGCGGGCCATGGGCATCCGCACCATCGCGGTCCATTCCGATGCCGATGCGCAGGCGCTGCACGTGCGCATGGCCGATCAGGCCGTCGCCATCGGCCCCGCCCCGGCGCGCGAAAGCTATCTGGTGGGTGAAAAGATCCTTGCCGCCGCGCGCGCAAGCGGCGCGAACGCGGTCCATCCCGGCTACGGCTTCCTCTCCGAAAATGCCGAGTTCGCGCAGGCGGTGATCGACGCCGGGCTGATCTGGGTCGGGCCGAAACCGCATTCGATTACCGCGATGGGGCTGAAGGACGCGGCCAAGCGGCTGATGCAGCAGGCGGGCGTCCCCACGACGCCGGGTTATCTGGGCGAGGATCAGGACCCGGCGCGGCTGGCCGCAGAAGCCGCGCAGATCGGCTATCCAGTGCTGATCAAGGCGGTCGCAGGCGGCGGCGGCAAAGGCATGCGGCTGGTTGAGCGGGCCGAGGATTTCGCCGATGCGCTTGCCTCGTGCCAGCGCGAGGCGGCGGCCTCGTTCGGCAACGATCACGTCCTGATCGAGAAATACATTCTCTCCCCCCGCCACATCGAAGTGCAGGTGTTCGGCGATGCCCACGGCAACGTGGTCCACTTGTTCGAGCGCGACTGCTCGCTGCAACGCCGCCACCAGAAAGTGATCGAGGAAGCCCCCGCCCCCGGCATGGACGCGGCCACCCGCGCCGCCGTCTGCGCCGCCGCCGTCCGCGCGGCCAAGGCCGTGCAGTATGAGGGCGCGGGCACGATCGAGTTCATCGCCGATGGCAGCGAAGGGCTGCGCGCGGACCGCATCTGGTTCATGGAAATGAACACCCGCCTGCAAGTCGAACACCCGGTAACCGAGGCGATCACCGGGGTCGATCTGGTCGAATGGCAACTGCGCGTCGCGGCGGGCGAACCGCTGCCGTGCCGGCAGGACGATCTGACGATCAACGGCTGGGCGATGGAAGCCCGGCTCTATGCCGAAGACCCGGCGCGCGGGTTCCTGCCCTCGATCGGACGGCTGGAGGTACTGCGGTTCGGTTCGGCCCACGGCGGGCGGATCGACACCGGGGTTTACGAAGGCGCGGAAGTATCCCCGTTCTATGACCCCATGATCGCCAAGGTCATCGCCCACGGCGCCAGCCGGGATCAAGCGGTGGAGCGGCTGGACGAAATGCTGCGCGGCACCGCCGTCTGGCCAGTGCGCACCAACGCGGCGTTTCTGGTCAAGGCGCTGGCCCATCCGCAATTCCGCGCCGGAACGGTCGATACCGGGCTGATCGGGCGCGACGGCGATACGCTGGCGCAGCCGCCCGTGCCGTCAGACGCGGCGCTGGAGTGCGCCGCGCAAGCCCTCGTCCCGCGTTCCGACGCGCCCGGTTTTCGCCTGAATGCCGCGCCCCGGCTGCGCGCGCGCTTCCAGCTGGACGGTGAGCCGGTGGAGATCGCGCTGTCCGGCCACGGCACCGCGCAGCCCGCGGCGTCCGCGCTGGTGATGGATCAGGGGCAGGTCTGGCGGCTGGAGCCGTGGCGGCGCGATGGCGTCCACGGCGCGGCGGCGGGCGACGGGGCGATCCTCGCGCCGATGCCGGGCAAGGTCATCGCCGTTGCCGTATCCGAGGGCGAGGCGGTGACGCGCGGACAGAAACTGCTCACGCTGGAAGCGATGAAGATGGAGCACACCCTGACCGCGCCGTTCGACGGGATCGTCACCGAATTGAAGGTCAGCGCCGGAGCGCAAGTGCAGGTCGAGGCCCATCTCGCTCGTATTGAAGCGGTCGCGCGGATTGAAGCTGAAGAAGGAGCCGCCTGACATGGCCGGAAAGCATTTCGACGAATGGCAGGTGGGGATGCGGATCGAGCATGAGATCCGCCGCACCGTGACCGAGACGGACAACCTGCTGTTCTCCACCATGACCCACAACCCCCAGCCGCTGCACATCGATGTGGAAGCCGCGCGGGCCAGCGAATTCGGCCAGATCCTGGTCAACGGCACCTTCACTTTCGCGCTGATGGTCGGCCTGTCGGTGGGGGATACCACGCTCGGCACGCTGGTTGCCAACCTGGGCTATGACAAGCTGGTGATGCCCAAGCCCGTGTTCATCGGCGATACGATGCGCGCCACCAGCGAAGTGGTGGAACTGAAGGAATCGAAATCCCGCCCGAATGCCGGGATCGTCGTGTTCCATCACGAGCTGATCAACCAGCGCGGCGAAGTGGTGTGCAGTTGCCTGCGCTCCGCGATGCTCAAGCGCAGCGCCGCTGCCTGACCGAAACCTCAGACCAAGGAACCGCCCCATGCGCGCCACCCCAGACTTCGACTTCGGCCTGACCGAAAGCGCCCAGATGATCCGCGAGGCGGCAGGCCGCTTTGCCGACGAACAGATCATGCCGCTGGCGGCCGAGATCGACCGCAACGACCGCTTCCCGCGCGAGCTGTGGGAGCCGATGGGCGCGCTGGGCCTGCACGGCATCACGGTTGAGGAAGAATGGGGCGGGCTGGGCCTGGGCTATCTCGATCACGTGATCGCGGTGGAAGAAGTCAGCCGGGCGAGCGGTTCGGTCGGCCTGTCCTATGGCGCGCATTCCAACCTCTGCGTCAACCAGATCCGCCGCTGGGGCAATGATGAGCAGAAGGCGAAATACCTGCCCAAGCTGATTTCGGGCGAGCATGTCGGCAGCCTCGCCATGTCGGAAGTCGGCGCCGGGTCGGACGTCGTCTCGATGAAGCTGCGCGCCGATGCGGTGCCGGGCGGCTATCGCCTCAACGGCACGAAGTTCTGGATCACCAATGGCACCTATGCCGATACGCTGGTGGTCTATGCCAAGACCTCGCCCGAAGCGGGCAGCCGGGGGATCACCGCGTTCCTGATCGAGCGCGGGATGCCCGGTTTCTCCATCGGCCAGCAGATCGACAAGATGGGCCTGCGCGGCAGCCCCACGTGTGAGCTGGTGTTCGACGATTGCTTCGTGCCGGAAGAACAGATCATGGGGCCGCTGCACGGCGGCGTCGGCGTGCTGATGAGCGGGCTGGACTATGAACGCGTGGTGCTGGCGGGCATGCAGATCGGGATCATGCAGGCCTGTCTCGACGTGGTCATTCCCTATGTCCGCGAACGCAAGCAGTTCGGCCAACCGATTGGCAGCTTCCAGCTGATGCAGGCCAAGATCGCCGACATGTACGTCGCGGTGCAGTCCGCGCGGGCCTATGTCTATGCCGTGGCCAAGGCCTGCGACGCGGGCCAGACGACCCGGTTCGACGCGGCGGGCGCAATCCTGCTGGCGTCCGAAAACGCCTTCCGCGCGGCGGGTGAGGCGGTGCAGGCACTGGGCGGCGCGGGCTATACCAAGGACTGGCCGGTCGAACGGTTCCTGCGCGATGCCAAGCTGCTCGACATCGGCGCAGGCACCAACGAAATCCGCCGAATGCTGATCGGCCGCGAACTGATCGGGGCGCGGTGATGCGCCGCGCGTTATCGCTGGCGCTGGCCGCCGCCGCAGTCCTGGTGGGCCTGACCCAGCCCGCCGCCGCGCGGGTGGAAAAGGCCACGGTCCACGGAGCCTCGCTAGAAGGCAACCTGGAAGGCAATTCGCCCGACCGGACGGTCTATGTGATCCTGCCGCCCAGCTATGACACCGCGAAAAAGCGGCGCTATCCGGTGGTCTATTTCCTGCACGGCTTCACCGGCAGCGCCGACAAGACGATGGCGACGATCCCGTTCGATGCCGCCCTGAAAGCGGCTGGCACCGGGCCGCAGGAAATGATCGTGGTCGTGCCCGACAGCTATACCCGGCACGGCGGCAGCATGTACTCATCGTCCCCCACGGTGGGCGACTTTGAACGGTTCGTGGCGCGCGATCTGGTCAGCTGGGTCGACAAGAAGTTCCGCACGCTGGCGCGGCGCGAAAGCCGGGGGCTGGCGGGCCATTCGATGGGCGGATACGGCACACTGCGGATCGGGATGAAGCACGCCGACGTGTTTTCCAGCCTCTATGCGATGAACCCCTGCTGCCTGACCCCGCGCCCGGTCGAAACCGCCGAGCAGCGGTTTGAAACCATGACGCCGGAGCAGGTCGCCAAGGGCGATTTTATGACGCTGGGCAACTTCGCCGTCGCCGCCGCATGGTCGCCCAACCCGCAGAACCCGCCGTTCTATGCCGATCTTGCCACGCGCGATGGCAAGCCGGTGCCGCTGGTGCTGGCGCAGTGGGCGGCGAACGCCCCGCAGGCGCTGGCCCCGCAATACCTGCACGCGCTGCGCAGCCTGACCGCCATCGCGATGGACGCGGGTGACGCCGATTTTGTCCTGCACGAAGGCACCGGCATGCACGAAACGCTGACCAGGCTGGGCGTGAAGCACGGCTGGACCGTTTATCCCGGCGATCACGGTAACAAGGTGCCCGAACGGTTCGGCGCGGTCGTGCTGCCGTTTTTCGCTGCCCATCTCAAGCCGGAGGTCAAATGACCGCGCCCGTCCTGCAATCCGCCGTCGACCTCACCAGCCCGGAAGCGCAGGCCCGCGCCGCGCACAACCGCGCTTTGGCCGAGGACCTGCGCGCCCGTGTGGCCGCTGCCGCGCTGGGCGGCGATGAGCGCAGCCGTGAGCGTCATGTTGCGCGGGGCAAGCTGTTGCCGCGTGAACGGGTGGAGCGCCTGCTCGATCCCGGCGCGCCCCTCCTCGAACTCGGGCAACTCGCCGCCAACGGGATGTATGGCGATGAAGTGCCGGGCGCAGGCATCATCACCGGCGTCGGCCGCGTGGCGGGGCGCCAGTGCATGATCTTTGCCAATGACGCGACGGTGAAGGGCGGGACCTATTTCCCGATGACCGTGAAGAAGCACTTGCGGGCACAAGAAATCGCGCAGGAAAACCACCTGCCCTGCATCTATCTGGTCGACAGCGGCGGTGCGAACCTGCCCAACCAGGCCGAAGTCTTTCCCGACCGCGACCACTTTGGCCGGTTCTTCTACAACCAGGCGAACATGAGCGCGCGCGGCATCACCCAGATCGCCAGCGTGATGGGCAGCTGCACCGCGGGCGGGGCCTATGTCCCGGCGATGAGCGACGAGACGGTGATCGTGAAGGAACAGGGCACGATCTTCCTCGCCGGACCGCCGCTGGTCAAGGCCGCGACGGGGGAGGAAATCAGCGCCGAGGCGCTGGGCGGCGGCGATCTGCATGCGCGCAAGTCCGGCGTGGTCGATCATCTGGCCGACAATGACGAACACGCGCTGACCATCGTGCGCGACATCGTCTCGCACCTCGGCCCGCTGCCCACCCCGCGCACTGCCTCGCGTGAGGTACGCGCCCCGCTCTATCCGGCAGAAGACCTCTACGCGATCGTGCCGAAAGACGTCCGCGCGCCCTATGACGTCCACGAAGTGATCGCGCGGATCGTCGATGGCAGCGAATTCCATGAATTCAAGGCGCTCTACGGCGCGACGCTGGTCTGCGGCTTTGCCCATATCCACGGCCACCCGGTGGCGATCCTCGCCAACAACGGGGTGCTGTTTTCCGAAAGCGCGCAAAAGGGCGCGCACTTCATCGAACTGGCCTGCCAGCGCGGCATTCCCCTGCTGTTCCTGCAGAACATCAGCGGCTTCATGGTCGGCGGCAAGTATGAGGCCGAAGGCATCGCCAAGCACGGCGCCAAATTGGTCACCGCCGTCGCCACCGCCCAAGTGCCCAAGCTGACAGTGCTGATTGGCGGCAGTTTTGGCGCGGGCAATTACGGCATGTGCGGGCGCGCCTATTCCCCGCGCTTCCTGTTCACCTGGCCCAACGCGCGCATTTCGGTGATGGGCGGCGAACAGGCCGCCAGCGTGCTCGCCACCGTCCACCGCGACGCAGCCAGGTGGTCGCCGGAAGAGGCCGAGGCGTTCAAGGCCCCGATCCGCCAGAAGTACGAGGACGAAGGCAATCCTTACTACGCCACCGCCCGGCTGTGGGACGACGGCGTGATCGACCCGGTCCAAACCCGCGACGTGCTGGGGCTGGCGCTGGATGCGTGCAGCCTGGCCCCGGTGCCCGATCGGCCCAGCTTCGGCGTGTTCCGGATGTAGGCCCGATCCGGGCTGAATTCAGGGCTTCCGGGCGAACCAGATCACGTGGGATGCGCCGCGTTCGTGGTCGGTTTCCAGCGCGGTCACCTGATCCACTGTGAACCCGGCGTCGCTCAGCCGCTGGGTGAACGCCGGATCGCCATGGGCCGACCAGACCGCCAGAATCCCGCCCCGGCGGAGCGCCGCCATCGCGGCATGCAGCCCGTCCCGGTGATAGAGTTCGTCGTTCTCGCGGCAGACCAAGCCGTCCGGGCCGTTATCGACATCCAGCAGGATCGCGTCATAGCAGTCGCGCGCCGCGCCGATCAGCAGCGCGACGTCTTCCTGAACCAGCAGCACGCGCGGATCGTCCAGGCAGCCCGCCGTCAGCGCCTGCATCGGCCCACGCGCCCATTCGATGATTTCCGGCACGATTTCCGCCACGGTGACCACGGCATCGTCACCCAGCGCAGCCAATGCCGCGCGCAGGGTATAGCCCATGCCATAGCCACCGATCAGCCACTCCGGCGCAGCCTGCGGCCCCAGCCGCGCTGCGGTCAGCGTTGCCAGCGCCCGCTCCGAAGTGCTGGCCCGCGTGCTCATCAGCTCGTCGAATTCCAGCAGGATGGTGAATTCATCGTCCCGCTGCATCAGGCGCAGTTCCACGCCGCCCGGCGCGTGCGCCGTGCCGATCCAGTCATGGCCGACCATCGGGTTGGAGGCGGAGATAGCCCGCGCTACTTCTTGCGGGCCTTGCGCGCGGCATAGCGCGCGTCGCGGGCCGCCTTGCGCTCGGCCTCGGTCAGTTCCGGCTTGATCATGGCGGCCGCCGCTTCGGCCTTGGCCTGCTTCTTCGCGATCAGCGCTTCACGCTTCGCCTCGCGCGCGGCAAGGGCCGCTTCTCGCTTTGCCGCCTGCGCGGCCTCCCGCTCGGCCGCCCGCTCGGCCGCCCGCGCGGCGCGTTCCGCCTGCACCGCCGGATCAACCGGCCCCTTGCCTTTCAGCAACTCCAGCGCCTTGGCGCGGGCCGCCGCTGCGGCTGCCACGCGGTCGTTGAAACCCGGTTCCCTGTATCCTGCCATCAATCCCTGCTCGCTTCCGTACTATAACAAATCCCATCGGCATCGGACGCGCCAAACGCGTCCGCCGACCGTGCAAGAGCTTGAAGGGTGAGTGAAGGGAGCCGTGGCCCCGATATCCGCTACAGGCGATAATGCCCTGCGCCCCTAGCACCGCTTGTCCTCAAAGGCCAGCGGCCACCGCGTTCAGACAAGGCCGATGCAGACAAGGCCGGTGCCCGGCATGATCATCAGCGGGCCCGTAAGGGGGCCAGCCGGATCTTGCGCCACTCGCCGGGCGATGTGCCGAATCTGCCCCGGAAGAAACGGATGAAGGCCGCAGGATGCGAGTAGCCCAGCCGCAGCGCGATTTCCTCGACTGACTGGGACTGGTCGCGCAGCAGCTCCAGCGCAAGGTTGGCGCGAATGTCGGCGAGAATGGCGGTGAATGCCACGCCCTCGCGGTCCAGTTCGCGTTGCAGGGTACGGACGGTTCGCGACAGCGCCTTGGCAACATGGCCGATCGAAGCCCGCCCCATCGGCAGCAACGCGTGGATCAGCCGGCTGACCATGCTGGTGATCGCGTTTCCTTCCGGCGCCGGCAGCGTATCCAGCAGGCCTTCGGCATATCTGGCCAATGCGGCGTCTGCATTGACGTTGAGCCGGTCGAGATCGGCCGATGGGCATTCCAGCCCGTCAAAGGCACTGTTGAAGTGGACCGGGCAGCCGAAGAACCGGCGATGAAACGTCGCTCCCTTGGGTGCCGGGTGCGAGAAGTGAACCCCCAGCGGCACCCAGTGTTCACCCAGCAGCAGCCGGAACAGGTGAATGTAGGTCGAAAGCGCTAGTTCCCGCAATTGCCGGGCCGGGACCGATGACCCGGTTGCGAACCCGACCATCAGGGTCGCGATCTCGCCCTCGGTCTCGATGTGGGTACTCATCGCGTCGGTCATCAGATGGCGGTAGCGCTGGGTCATGGCCAAGGCATCGCGCATGGTTGATTGCTGGCCGAGGACAAGGCCGATCACGCCCAGGTTGGCCAGCCGCCGCCGCATCGCGATGCGGATCCCCAGATCGGCAATGCCTGAACGCTCTGCCAGGCTATCGAGCAGCCAGGCGACGCGATCGGCCGGAATGGTGATGTCCGGGCGGTGCAGCGTATCGGCGTCGATCCCGGCGTCGCGCATGGCGGCATAGGGATCGATTCCCGCTTCCAGCGCGACAGCGGGAAGATCGAGCAAAGCCACTGCGCGGATATGCGGTTGAATCGGCATCGCCCCTCCTTCTGGCGCGAGATGTTAATTGCGTGGCACGAAATGGCAATCATTCTGCCCCGGCCGCAGGATATCCATGCTTTCAACACTTCGCGGCCACCCGTTCGCCCGTTGCGGACTGGCAATGGTCTGGACGGCGGGCAGGGCCGGGGCCGCGATGCCGATTTGATGATTGCGAACAAACGGGAAGGGAGAATGGACATGCAAGTGAAGCGACTGACCTGCAACATCGGGGCCGAGCTGAAAGGCGTCCAGATCAAGGACGCCATCGACAGCGACGATCTGTTCAACGAGATCTACCGCCAGATGCTGGCGCACAAGGTCATCTTCTTCCGCGACCAGGACCTCACGCCCGAGCAGCACGCCGCCTTCGCACGCCGGTTTGGCGATCTTGAGGACCATCCTTTTTCCGCCGAGGGTCCCCGGGTCGAAGGCTTGGTCAACATCTACAAGGATGAAAACAGCAAGCCCAACTACCTCGAAAACAACTGGCACGCGGACGTGACCTGGCGGGAAATCCCGCAGAAGATGGCAGTGCTACGCTGCGTGAAGTGCCCCGAAGTGGGCGGCGACACGATGTGGGCCAACATGGCCAAGGCCTATGAGGACCTGCCCGAGCACATCAAGCAACAGATCGACGGGCTCTACACCCGCCACTCGATCGAGGCGAGCTTTGGCGCCTCGCTGCCGATCGAGCAGCGCCATGCCCTGAAGGCGCAGTACCCGGACGCCGAGCACCCGGTGGTCATCACCCACCCCGAAACGGGTGAAAAGGTGCTCTACGTCAGCGCCTACAGCACCCACTTCACCAATTTCCACACCCGCGAGAACGTGCGTTACGGCAACGACTTCACGCCCGGCCATCACTGGCTGCTGATGGACCTGGTGCGCCGGGCCACGATCCCCGAATACCAGGTCCGCTGGACGTGGGAGCCGAACAGCGTGGCGATCTGGGACAACCGCTGCACCCAGCACTACGCCGTGGCCGACTATCCGCCCACCGTCCGCCAGATGCAGCGCGCCGGTGTGATCGGGACGAAGCCGGTGCGATGAGCAAGGCCCCGATCATCGGCGCCATGCGCAACGTGAACGACCCTGCCGCCTTCAACCATCGCACGATCGAAGCCAACGGCCTTGCGATCCATTACGTGGAGGAAGGCGCGGGGCCGCTCGTCATCCTGCTGCACGGATTCCCCTACACATGGTTCGAATGGCGTCACCAGATCGCCGCACTGAGCGAGGCGGGGTTCCGGGTGGTCGCCCCGGACATTCGGGGTTTTGGCGAAAGCGGCAAACCCGATCCCGTCGAGGACTACACCCTGCTGCACAGTGCCGGAGATGTGGTTGCGCTGCTGGCTGCCCTGGACGAGCCAGGTGCGCTTCTGGTCGGGCACGATCTGGGTGCATGGATTGCGGCTTATGCTGCAAGGCTCAGGCCAGACCTGTTTCCGGCCCTGGCCCTGATCAGCACGGTCGTCGGCCCGCGGGAAGCGCAGCGTCCCAGCACGGGGTGGGCAGCGCTGGAGGCGCAGTTTGGTGGCAAGTCGCACCACCACTACTTCCAGCAACCGGGTCTGGCCGAAGCCCAGCTTGATGCTGACATCGCCAAGTCGCTGCGCGGCATTCATTTCGCCATTTCAGGGCAGGCCACGGGAGCCCAACGCTGGCGGCTGTTCGTGAGGCCCGGTGAAACCGTGCTCGATGTGTTGCCGGACCCCGGCTTTACCCCATCATGGCTGGGCGAAGAGGCGTTCGGCGAATACGTCCGGCAATACAGCAAAGCCGGGTTTGCGGCCCCCTTGGCACACTACCGCTGCCGCGATCGCACTTGGGACCTGACCGCCGCCCTGGCCGGGCAACCCGTGACCCAGCCCGCCATGTTCATCGGCGGCGCGGCCGATCCCGTCATGGATCTGATGCATCCACTTTATGATGCGATGGAGGAGACTTACCCCGGTCTGGTCTCCAAGACCCTGCTGGAAAACGTCGGCCACAGCGCGCCGGAAGAAGCCCCGGAAGCCGTTTCGAACGCACTGGTGGCATTCTGCACGGCGTATGGGTTGAAGCATTGAAGGATCGGCCGCCCAGACGATGCGCCCGACGGCAATTGTCACTTGCTGACGTCGGTACACGACGAATCCGCACAATCCGTTCAGCAGATCGCAACCCGATTACCGGTGCGGATCCCGAGGCCAAGCGGGACGGAAAACTGCCATGCGAATGATTGAATAAGGTGGTGAGCCCTGCTGGGTTCGAACCAGCGACCTACTGATTAAAAGTCAGTTGCTCTACCGACTGAGCTAAGGGCCCGACCACGAGCGGCGCTTAGGGGGGCTGGCGCTTGCGGTCAAGCCGGTGCGAGCGGGTTTGCTCGGCGCAAGCGGTGGAGAAGCTGGCGCACGGACAGGCCGTCCAGCGGATCGCGCCAGTCGGCGGCGACAACCAGCGCCGGGGCCAGCACGAAATCGCGCGTGCGAAAGGCCAGGTGCGGCACGGTCAGGCCGGGTGAGGACCAGGCCCCGCCGCACCACAGCACGATATCGAGGTCCAGCACCCGCGTGCCCCAGCGCTGCCCGCCGCGCGTGCGGCCAAAGGCGCGCTCAATCCGCTTCAGCACGATAAGCAGCGCATCGGGCAGCAGGTTTGTCTCCACCACAGCCGCGCTGTTGGCATAGCGGCGCAGCGACGGGCCGATGGGCGCACTGCGGATCACCGGGCCGGCGCGCACCACGCGGATGCCCTCACCCTCCAGCGCGGCCAGCGCGGCGGACAGCACGCGTTCCGGCGCGCCGTGGCGGGCATGGCGCTGGTTGGAGCCGAGGGCGATCAGATAGCGCTCGCCCATCGGCGGGTCAGATGTCCTGCGCGATCCGGGTGTAGAGCTGCGGGCGGCGATCGCGGAAAAAGCCCATGCCGGCGCGGTGCGTGGCGGCGCGGGCGAGGTCCAGCGTCGCGGTCAGCACGCCGGTTTCGTCGGCGCCATATTCGGCGACCAGATCGCCCCATTCGTCGCTGATGAAACTGTGACCATAGAAGCGCTGGCCATCTTCCGTCCCGATCCGGTTGGCGGCGATTACCGGCATGCAGTTTGACACCGCGTGGCCGATCATCGCCCGGCGCCACATCCGGCTGGTATCGAGTGTGGCATCATACGGTTCGGTCCCGATGGCGGTGGGATAGAGCAGGACTTCAGCCCCCAGCAGCGCCATCACCCGCGCGCATTCGGGATACCACTGGTCCCAGCAGATGCCGACGCCCAGCTTGTGGCCGAACAGGTCCCACACCTTGAACCCGTCATTGCCGGGACGGAAATAGTACTTTTCCTCATACCCCGGCCCGTCGGGAATATGGCTCTTGCGGTAGGTGCCCAGGATTTCCCCATCCGGGCCGATCATGGCAAGGGTGTTGTAATAGTGGTGACCGTCGCGTTCGAAGAAGCTGGTCGGGATCGCGACTTTCAGCTTCGCCGCCAGGGCCCGCATCGCGATGACCGAGGGGTGCTGCGCCACCGGGCGGGCCAGCGCGAACAGCGCCTCGTCCTCGACCTTGCAGAAATAGGGGCCGGAAAACAGCTCTGGCGGCAGGATCACTTGCGCGCCATCAGCCGCCGCCGCTTCCACCAGGGCGGAAACGGCGGCGATGTTGGCCTGTTCATCATGACTGCCCAGCGGCAGTTGCAGCGCGGAGATGCGAAGGGTGCTCATCCCCTGCGCATTATCAGGGGCGCTTGCGGAACAAAAGCGTCATCCGGTCGGTTTCGCCAATCGCGGTCAGACGCGCCTTTTCGGCATCATCCTTGGCCCCGCGCATGGCGGGCGGCAGGGTCCAGACGCCTTCGGCATGGTTGGCCGGGTCCTTCTTGTTGGCGTTCGCCTCGCTCTTGCCGACGAAAGTAAAGCCGTTGATTTCCATGAACTTGATGATGTCCGCCTCGCGCATGTAGCCCTTGCTGCCATCGGTGTAACTATAGGGCGCGGTCGGCTTGGCGCGGTGCTGTTCGATCCCGATCATGCCATCCGCTTTCAGCAGTTCACGCATCGCCTTGATTTCGCGGTCGGCGATGTTCCAGCGGGTCAGGTTGTGCATCATCCGCATGATCAGGATGCGGTCGAAAGTGCCCTTCTCCGCCGCCGGAACGGCATCGAGAGTATAGGCGGCAAACCGATCCGCCGGCATGCCCGACCAGCCCGCCACATCCGCCGGGAACTTGGCGGCCCCGTCCCGAATGCCCTGCTGGCTCTTCTCGTTAAACGCACCCGAAGTGGGATCGAAGAACAGCCCCACGAACTTGCCATGCTCACCCAGGTACAGCCCCAGCAGGCGCGAATACCAGCCGCCGCCGGGCGCATATTCACCCACCTTCATGGTCGGCTCGACCTTGAAGAAGCTCAGCGTTTCGGCCGGCCGGCGATACTGGTCGCGAGCGCGGTCCTTTTCGCGCAGCGGACTGGCGACGGCCGCGGCGAGCGCGGCCTTGGCGTCCACCTTGTGGGCGTGGTGGTCATGCCCGGCCGACTGGGCCAGCGCGGGGGTGGCGGCAAGCAGCATCGTGCTCGCGGCAAGGGCGGCGAAAAGGCGCATGGATCGGATCTCCCGTGAGGAATTGTGCTCTGCGGCGCAACTTAGTTGCAGGCTGGGCGATGACAAGCCGCGACCTTGTACCTATTTGTCGCGGGATCGGCAGACAAGGGAGCGAACTTCTGATGGTGCAGGCAATTCTGGCAGGTGGCTGCTTCTGGTGCACCGAGGCGGTGTTCCGCGACGTGATCGGGGTGAGCGAGGTCGAAAGCGGCTATATCGGCGGTACCGTGCCCAACCCGACCTACAAGCAGGTCTGCGGCGGCGACACCGGCCATGCCGAGGCGATCCGCCTGACCTTCGATCCCGCCGTGATCGGCTATGGCGACCTGCTCGACATCTTTTTCGCGATCCATGACCCGACCCAGCTGAACCGGCAGGGCGGCGACATCGGCACGCAGTATCGCTCTGCCATCTTCCCGCTGGATGATGCCCAGCGCGCCGAGGCCGAGGCCGGAATCGCCCGCGCCCAGCAGGACCGCAGCGAGCCGGTGGTCACCACCATCGAAGGTCCGGCCGAATGGTTCCCGGCCGAAGACTATCACCAGGAATACTGGGATGGCGAAGGGCAGCGGAACCCCTATTGCCTGGCGGTGATCCCGCCCAAGCTGATGAAGCTGCGCAAGAGCTTTGCCGCGCGGGTGAAAAGCTAAACCCGCCAGCGCGCGATAAAGAAGCCGTCCAGCCCGCCCGCTTCGGCCAGCATGGCCGGATCGGTGCGGACCCAGCCGTCCGGCGTCGGGACAAGCCCGGCGGGGAGTTCATCGGCGCGGACGGGATCGGGGGTGAGAGCCACGCCTGCAGCCTGCTCCTCGCCCTCGGCACGCTCCAGCGAACAGACGGCATAGACCAGGCGGCCGCCCGGCTTGACCCACGCGATTGCCCGCGCCAGCAGCGCAGCCTGCAATTCCGCCAGTTCCGCGATCTGGCGCGGCCCGATCCGATGCAGCACATCGGGATGGCGGCGGCAGGTGCCGGTGGCGGTGCAGGGCGCGTCGATCAGCACCGCGTCAAACGGTGCACCCGGCTCCCACGTCAGCGCATCGGCAGCGACCAGATCGGCGCTGAGGCCGGTGCGGTCGAGGTTGGCCCGCATCCGCTCCAGCCGCTTGGCGCTGGCATCAAGCGCCGTCACGTGCCACCCGGCCGCGGCGAGTTGCAGCGTCTTGCCGCCGGGCGCGGCGCAGAGGTCCAGCACGCGCCGCCCCTCGCCCGGCCCCAGCAGCCGCGCGGGCAGGCTGGCGGCCAGATCTTGCACCCACCACGCACCGGAATCGAAGCCTTCGATGTTCTCCACCGCGTTGCCGCGCGGCAAGCGGAGGTGGCCGGGGGCGAGCGAAGTGCCGCCCAGCTTGTCCGCCCACTGCGCCGTGATCACCGGATCGCGCAAGGTCAGGTCCAGCGGCGGCGGCTCAGCCAGTGCGGCGGCAATCGCAGCCGAGCGCTCGCCCCAGCGCTCCACCACCGGCGGCGGCAGGGTCGGCGCGGCGGGCAGCGTGACGCCACGCTTGACCAGCGTGGAAAACACCCCGTGCGCCAGCCGGCGCGGCCCACCGCTGAGCAGTTCAAGGCCCGTGGCGATGACGGCATGGGGCGGCGTATCCAGCCGCAGCCAGCCCGCCAGCATGATCCGCAGCACCGCGCGCGGCTTGGCATCATCGGGCAGCACTTGCCGCGTGGCGCTGTCGATCAGCGCGTCAAGGTCAGCCAGCCAGCGCAGGACTTCGCCCGCCAGCGCGCGGGCGAGCGCCTTGTCCGCCTGTCCGCGCACGCCTTGCAGCGCGCCGTTCGCGGCCTGATCCAGCGTTTCACCGCGCCGCAGCACGGCATCGGTCAGTTTCAGCGCTGCCTTGCGCGCGGGGAGGCCGGGAATATCCATGTCGGGCCTTTAGGCGGGATTGCGTCGCAGGGCCAGCACAGGCATGAGGCTGGCATGACCCAGCGTGCCACCCAGCGCCCCAAGCCCTTCACCAAGCCCGCGCATTGGACCAATACGCCTGCGCCCAAACCGGCCGAGCCCAAGCTGTCGGACGATCCCGACGAGTTGTCACCCACCCGCTATGGCGATTGGGTGAAGAACGGCATCGCGATTGATTTCTAGGCCGTTCTCCGCCGCGCGGTGAACAGCAGCGCCAGGAAACCAACGGTAAACAGCGCGTCCCCGGCCAGCACCAGTCCGGTGCCCGGCGCGGCAGTTCCGGCCTGAACCGCTGGCAGCAGCAGCGCCACGATCCCCAGCTTGCCGATGATCCCGGCCCACAGCATCGGCGCAAACCGCGCGGGATCGCGGGCGGTGATGGCATAGACCACGCCAAAGCAGCAGACGAGCAGCGCCACGATCCGGTCGTTCACGGGCGCACCGGCCAGAGCCAGCCCCGGCAGCGCCACCACCCAGTTATAGGCCGCCGCCGCCCACAGCAGCCAGCTCCATCCTCTCGCCATCACTCATCCCCCGGTCGTTGTCGTCAATCCGGAACCTTGCAGGTCCCCAGCCGCGCGAACCACGTGCGCGCCGCCTTGGCATCGCCTGCCAGCACCCGTGCGAGTTCGGGGGTCAGCCGCTGCTCGGTGGCCTTGTGCAGTTCAAAGGCCTCGTCGCTGTCGATCAGGTACAGGCCCCAGTCCGCCGCCGTCTCGCCCGCCTTGGGGTCCACCAGCTGCGGCGGCAACGCCCCGGCAGGCACTTTGACCTTGCCGCTGTCCAGCGCCTCGCCCCACAGCCCCCAGGTGGCGCTGCAGGCAAAGAACACGCTTTCGTCCAGCTCCAGCGCCGGCGCGCTGGCAAAGGCCGTGCGCGCCGCCGCCCAGTCTGGCCCCTTCGCCCGCTTGGGCGCGGCCACCACCACCGTGCCGGCCAGGGCGAGTGCGGACAGCATCAACAATCCGGTGAAGCGCGCGGCAGTGGCGGGGCGGGACATCGGGCCAATCTCCTGGTGGGTTCCACTGTGGGATAATGCCCCTGCCCAGCCGCGCAAGCCCTTGAATCCACCAGCTTGCGCTGGCCCGCGCGCTTGCCTAGACAAACAGCGGGCGCGCGCCCGGATGGGGAACAACTGACGATGCGTATCGCACTGCGGCGCGGTGCCATGCTGGGCCTGCCTACGCTTGGGGCTGCGCTTGGGGCGCTGGTGGCCGGAACCGCGCTATCCAGCCAGAAGCCGCCTGCTCCCGCCAATTTCACGACTGAGGATCTGCGGCTCTGCGTTGCCGCCACGGCATACGCCACGGTCGACACCAAGGGTTCAACCAAGGCCCGCTACAGCGCAATCTTCGAGCGGTTTCACGCGGTCACCCCGAACGAGGATAACCTGACCATCGGGTATCGCTCGCGCATGCTCAAGACGAACCTCAGCTTCGATCAGGTCCGCAAGCTGGCCGATGCCTGCCAGCGCGCGCTGGACAAGGGCAAGCCGTTTGCCAACCCCTTCCCCGCCAAGACCAACGAGGCCGAATTCCAGCGCTTTCTGCGCGATGGCGATGGCCGTGATCATATGGAAGCGTTCTCGGACTATGACGGCAAGCATTGCCGGACCGCACTGGCCTATGCTTGGTCGATCACCTCGGGCGACGAGAGCAAGCGCCATGTTGATAGCTTCCTGGCAATGGGGGCTTCGTTCCCTGAAGACCTGGAACTCTTCGGGGCGCGGACCAGGATGTTCAAGGCTCAGCTCGACGAAACAGAGGTCATCCGCATGGCCGAGGCCTGCCGCATTTCGCTGAAAACCGGCACGCCCTTCATCAACCCGCTGGGCACAAAGGCGCATGAGACGGCGTATTACGCATGGCTGCGCGCCAATCCGGTCAAGACCGCCCCGGCCCAGGCCTCGGCCTCGTCATCAAGCAGTGGCCAATCGACCTACAGCCCCCCCGATCCGCTGATCGGGCGCTGCGATGCCACGCTGGAACGCACCCGTGCCGCCGCCACCAAGGATTTCCGCCTGGCGCAACAGGGAGTGCAGACCTACCTCAAGACCGGGGTCCGGATCGGCTTCGACTACATTCAGTACGGCTGCCTCGAAATCGACAGCGGCATCAACGAGTTGCGCGGCATGAGCTGCCCGGCCGAGTACGCCAACGCCCTGCAACGCTTCCGCAACGGATTCTACATCGGCCTGCCCAGCGGATCGACGCTGCAGTGCAATTGAGGGGCGGCGGGTTCCACCGCCGGCCCCATCAATAGCAGGTGGCGCGGTTGCGGATCTTGTCGGCGGTGTGCATCGCGCGGATACCGACCGCGCCGGATACGCAGCTGAGCACGCCCGCTGCCTTCAGCGATCCGATCCCGCCCGATTGCGGCTCATAGAATTCGTACGACACGACGATCCCGCTCGACACCGTGGTCGATTCCGCGCCGAACATCGTGCCAAGATTGCTGCGTTTGACCAGCGATGCCCCGTCGGCATCGATGGCCAGCACCAGCGTCGCCGGGCGCGGGCCATAACGGCGCAGTTGATCCTCCGCCGCTTCGATCAGGCTGCTGCTGCCCTGTGATCCAGGGCCGGACAACTCGCCAAGGAAGCCCTCGAACTCGGCGGCGAGCTTGGCCCGGCCCGCCTCTGCCCCGCCATCCCCCTCGCCGCAGCTGGCTTGCGGCGGCAGCGCCTTCAGCTGGTCGCCCAGCGTTTCGATGGCCGCGCGAAGCGTCTCGGCCCCGCCCGTTACGGCAGATGCCGGGGCGGACTTGCGCCGCGCGGCGATCTCGCCACGCACAGCCGTTACCAGCATGCCATCGCGCACGCGCGTGTTCAGGCCCTGATAGACGAAATCCTGCTTGAACAGGTTGAGCAGCGGGGTCGCCGCATTGAGCACATTGGTGATCGAGCCGAGGCTGTCGATCTCGCCCTTTTCGATCAGTTCACCCTGCACATTCGCGCGGCAGGCCTTGGTCCCGGTCGCCACGATACCGGCATAGCGCCCGGCGAAGCGGCCCAGCCGGTCACGCACCCGCACCATGTCTTCCACCACGGGCAGCTGGTCGGCTCCCTGCAGCACGTCCCAGCCCATGCCGCCCACGGTGCTGGCGGAATCCTGCGCTTCCTTCGGCACGGGCAGGACCACCATCGTCAGCGATGAAAAGTCGGTCCCGGTGGCATCGACGATCCGCCGCGCCGCCTGTTTCACCGCCACCCCGGTCAGCAGCCGCGCTTCTATCCGGCCGACATCCGCGCCCAATACCGTCTGCCCCGAGGCCGATGCACCGAGCGGCGTTCCACCATCCTGCGCTGCGGCTCGTCCCGGCAGCGGAACGACTGCCGCCACCAGCGCCGCAACGGCGGTCATCCATCCTGTCGCGCCCAGCCTGTTCATCGCATCCATGCTCCCGTCCTGCGGCCCTGCCGATCTTCGCTCTGGAACACCGGTCCGCCGTCGTCGTTGATCCGGATCATACGCAGCGCTGGCAAGGGGCGGCGGCATTCACCACCGCCCCGATCGCTCAGCTGTCTGCGGGCAGGTACAGTTCGCTGCCCTTGTCCTTGTAGACCTGGCTCATCTCCGCCATGCCCTTTTCCGCGTCCTCGGCCGCGACGAAGGTTTCGACGGGCTGGTTCTGCTTCGCGGCAAAATCGCGCACTTCCTGGCTGATCTTCATCGAGCAGAACTTCGGCCCGCACATCGAGCAGAAGTGCGCGGTCTTTGCGCCTTCGGCCGGGAGCGTCTGATCATGGTACTGCTCCGCCGTGTCGGGATCGAGGCTGAGGTTGAACTGGTCGCGCCAGCGGAATTCGAACCGCGCCTTGCTCAGCGCGTCGTCGCGCACCTGCGCAGCCGGGTGGCCCTTGGCCAGGTCGGCCGCGTGGGCCGCCAGCTTATAGGTCACCACGCCAACCTTCACATCGTCGCGGTCCGGCAGGCCGAGGTGTTCCTTGGGCGTGACGTAGCAGAGCATCGCCGTGCCAAACCAGCCGATCTGGGCCGCACCGATACCGCTGGTGATGTGGTCATAACCCGGCGCAATATCGGTCACGAGCGGCCCAAGCGTATAGAACGGGGCTTCGCCGCAGGCTTCCAGCTGCTTGTCCATGTTCTCCTTGATCTTGTGCATCGGCACGTGGCCGGGGCCCTCGATCATCACCTGCACGTCCTGGGCCCAGGCGCGCTTGGTCAGCTCGCCCAGGGTATAGAGTTCCGCGAACTGCGCTTCGTCGTTGGCGTCATAGATCGAACCGGGACGCAGGCCATCACCCAGCGAGTAGGCCACGTCATAGGCCTTCATGATCTCGGTGATTTCGTCGAACCGTTCATAGAGGAACGATTCCTTGTGATGCGCCAGGCACCACTTGGCCATGATCGAGCCGCCGCGCGACACGATCCCGGTCATCCGCTTGGCCGCCAGCGGGATGTAGGGCAGCCGCACCCCGGCGTGGATCGTGAAGTAATCGACGCCCTGCTCCGCCTGTTCGATCAGCGTATCGCGGAAGATTTCCCAGGTCAGTTCCTCGGCAATGCCGCCGACCTTTTCCAGCGCCTGATAGATCGGCACGGTGCCGATCGGCACCGGGCTGTTGCGCAGGATCCATTCCCGGGTGTCGTGGATGTTGCGACCGGTGCTGAGGTCCATCACGGTGTCCGCGCCCCAGCGGATCGACCAGACCATCTTGTCCACTTCGCTCGCCACGTCAGAGGCCACGGCGGAGTTGCCGATGTTGGCGTTGATCTTGACCAGGAAGTTGCGGCCGATTGCCATCGGTTCGCTTTCCGGGTGGTTGATGTTGCTGGGGATGATCGCCCGCCCGCGCGCCACCTCGTCACGCACGAATTCGGGCGTTACGTAATCGGGGATCGCTGCGCCCCAGTCCTGCCCGTCGCGCTTGTATTCGCGCAGCATTTCGCGGCCCAGGTTTTCGCGCGTGGCGACGTATTCCATTTCCGGCGTGATGATCCCGCGCCGCGCATAGTGCATCTGGCTGACGTTCATCCCCGCCTTGGCGCGCAGCGGGCGCTGGACGACCTTGGGGAACGGCGGCACGCCGCCCGAACGGTCCGGCCCCAGCTGGCCGTTGTCCTCCGGCTTGACCGCGCGGCCCTGGTATTCCTCCACATCGCCGCGCGCCATGATCCAGTCACGGCGCAGCTGCGGCAGACCGGCGGCGATGTCGATCGTCGCGGCGGGATCGGTATAGGGACCGGACGTGTCATAGACGCGCACCGGCGGCTCCCCGCTGGACGGCTCCAGGTAAATCTCGCGCATGGCGACGTTCAGCGGGCCGACGTGAATCTTCTTCGATCCCCGGATCGGCCCGGTGGTGACGCCAATTTCGAGCTTGCTGTTGATATCGGCCATGTGCGCTCCTTCATGGGCGCAGGGATGGCACGGGGGTTCACGAACCGGCCACTCCCTCCGCCCGTGCTAACGGGTTCAGGTTCAACGGGTCGGGCGTTGCGAACCGCCCCTCTCAGCATTTCCCGACTGGCCGCTGTTGCAAGCGGTTCGCGGGTGGCACGCTCCCCGGTGGATGACAGCTAGATAGACGCTGCGGCGCGGGCCGTCTAGGCGCTTGGACCAATGACCATGCTTTACCGCCTGGATGCCCCTGCCGCCGCGCTGGCCCGCCACTTCGGCGCAGAGGCCGGGCGCGATCCGTGGGCGGGCGGACATGTTGCCCCGGGCGGCTTCGCCCCGGTCATCACGGCCGGGCGGGAATTCGTGGCGGGAGCGCGGCTGGAGCGCCAGCCGCGCCGCCTGATCCCCCGCCTGTGGGGCGTGCCGCCGCCGCCATCGGCGGGCGACGCGGGGCGTCCCGGCGTGCTGAGCGTGCGCAATCCCGACAGCCCGTTCTGGATCGGCAACTTGCGCAACAGCGAGTTCCGCTGCCTGATACCGGCCACGGCCTTCATGGAATGGGGAAAGGGAACCGACGCCGAGGGCAAGCGCCGCCAGCACTGGTTTGCCTGCGCGGACCAGCCGCTGTTCGCCTTTGCCGGAGTGTGGAAGGACAGCGAGGTCGCCAGCTTCGCCCTGCTGACCTGCGAACCGAACGCGGCGCTGCGCCATGCGGGCCGGGATGCGATGCCGGTGATCCTGCCGCCCGATCCGGGGGCGTGGCAGCTGTGGCTGCATGGCGACTGGAAGCGGGCGCGGGAACTGATCGCGCCCTATCCCTCATCGCAGATGCTGGAGCGTTAACGCCCTATTGGAACCGCAGCAGCGAAGGAACCATCAGCACCACGCCCAGCAGCGCCGTGCTGGTCGCCCAGCCGCGATGCATGTGCGCCAGCGTGCGCAGCCAGAACTGGGTGTAGATGTCGCAAAAGCCAAGGATCGCCAGCGCCTCAAACATCATCAGCCCGCCCATGGCCTTGAGCACGCAGGCCAGCAGGTCGGACGGGATCCACGGGTTGGACAGGTAGACCAGCGCGCCGATCAACAGCTCCAGCATCCCGCAGACAAATTGCAGCGCGGGCGAGCGTTCCACTTCCTCGATCATGGTGCGCCATGCGCCCGGCTTGCGCAGCGCCCCAATCCCCGCGAACAATGCGGTCGCGCCCAGCAGCAGCCCGGTCCAGGCCGTGGCGTCGAAAGTCCCTGTCATCCCTAATTCCCTCCAGCCCTGGTGGTTCTCCCCGGAGGATTGTGTTTGCGGTACAATGCGCAGACTTGGCAACCTTGTCCAGAGCGCCTTTCCCCACTGGACTTTAATCGATCGCTTAAACATACTCCCCGACAATTCAGGAAATGACAGGCCCGGCAAACGGGCGAGGGAGAGTCTTGGCGATGGCATCACGTTTGCCCAGGGTCTGCATCATCGGTGCGGGCTGCAGCGGTTTCACCACGGCGAAGCGGCTCAAGGATTACGGCATCCCGTTCGATGTGTTCGAGGCATCGGACGACATCGGCGGCACCTGGTATTACAACAACCCCAACGGCATGTCGGCCTGTTACCAGAGCCTCCACATCGATACGTCGAAATGGCGGCTGGCGTTCGAGGATTATCCCGTTCCCGCCGACTGGCCGGATTACCCGCACCATTCGCAGTTGCTGCAATACTTCCACGATTACGTCGATCACTTCGACTTGCGGCCGCATATCCGCTTCAACACGCGGGTCGAGGACGCGACGCGCGAGGCTGGCGGCGGCTGGCGGGTGACGCTCTCGACCGGCGAAGTGCTGCATTACGATGCGCTGGCAGTGGCGAACGGCCACCACTGGGCCGCGCGCATTCCCGAATATCCGGGCAGCTTCGATGGCGCACAGATCCATTCGCACCAGTATCGCACCCCGTTCGAACCCGTGAACTGTATCGGCAAGCGCGTGCTGGTGGTGGGCATGGGCAACAGCGCGATGGACATTGCCAGCGAGCTGTCGCAGCGGCCGATGGCGCAGAAGCTGTTCGTTTCGACCCGGCGCGGGGTCTGGGTCTTCCCGAAGTATTATCGCGGCCAGCCGCTCGACAAGAACCCGGCCCCGGCGTGGATGCCCAAGGGGCTGCGCCAGTGGCTGGGCGGGCGAATGATCAAGAAGCTGGTCGGCAAGATGAGCGACTATGGCCTGCCCGAACCCGAAATCAGCCCGTTCGAAAGCCACGGCACGGTATCGGGCGAATTCCTGCTGCGGGCCGGATCTGGCGACCTGACGATGAAACCGGGGGTGGAGCGGCTGGACGGTGACGGCGTGGTGTTCACCGACGGCAGCCGCGAACAGGTGGACGTGATCGTCTGGGCCACCGGCTATGACATCAGCTTCCCGTTCTTCAAGGACCCGGCCTTCACCGCCGACACCGACAACCGCCCGCCGCCGCTCTACAAGCGGATCATGAAGCCGGGCGTGCCGGACCTGTTCTACATGGGGCTGGCCCAGCCGCTGCCGACGCTGGTCAACTTCGCCGAGCAGCAGTCCAAGCTGGTCGGCGCCTATCTGGCGGGTCAGTACCTGCCGCCCGATCCGGCGGAAATGGAGCGGATCATCGCCACGGACGAGGAATACTACACCGGCCAGTATTACGCCGCGCGGCGTCACACGATCCAGCTCGACTTCGATCATTACGTCCGCGCGCTGAACAAGGAACTCGCCAAGGGTGCCAGGCGCGCGGCAGCGGCGGGCAATGCCCTGCCGGTCCGGTCCCGCCAGATGGAGGCAGCATGACCATGCAGGAACGTCCGCTCAACCCGTTCGACGTCAGCCAGGACGCGCTCTATGTCGAGGACACATGGCGCGAGCCCTTTGCCCGGCTGCGGGCCGAAATGCCGTTATCCTGGCGCGAGGAAAGCCCCTTTGGTGCCTATTGGTCTGCCGTGACGCACGATCTGGTGCAGGAAGTGGAACTGCGCCACGATGTGTTCTCATCCCGCTGGGACATGGGCAACATCACCATTGCCGATGCCGTCAATGGCGAGGGGTTCCCCAACTTCATCGCGCAGGATCCGCCGATCCACACCGCCCAGCGCCGCGTGATCGCCCCCGCCTTTTCGCCAAGCCAGATGCTGAAGCTGGACAAGCAGGTCCGCGAACGCACGAAGATGCTGATGGACGGCCTGCCGGTGGGCGAACCGTTCGATTGGGTAGAGCGCGTCTCGATCCCGCAGACGCTGGGGATGCTGTGCATCCTGTTCGACATGCCGTTCGAGGAATGGCGCGACATCAAGCGCTGGTCCGATTGGGCTAGCGGCGTTTCCGCCGAGAACCTGAACGACGAATACCGCGCGCAGTTCCTGGCCCAGATGGGCGAGATGCTGGCCCGGTTCGACCGCGAGCTGGAAGACCGCCGGGGCAAGCCACCCACCGACGACCTGCTCAGCCGGATGGTCCATTCCGAAGCGATGGGCCACATGGAGCCGATGGAGCGGATCGCCAATATCGCGCTGCTGATCGTCGGCGGGAACGACACCACCCGCAATTCGATGACCGCGCTGGTCGAAGCCTTCGACAAGTATCCCGACCAGCTCGAACGCCTGCGCGCCGACCGGTCGCTGATCCCCAACGCCGCACAGGAAATCATCCGCTGGCAATCGCCCGTCACCCACATGCGCCGCACCGCCCTGGAGGACACCGAGCTGGGCGGGCAGGTGATCTGCAAGGGTGAGAAGATCGTGATGTGGTACATCAGCGCCAACCGCGACGAGCGCGTGTTCCCGGATGCCGAACGGTTCGACGTGGGCCGCGAGAATGCCCGCCGCCACCTGGGCTTCGGCCACGGCATTCACCGCTGTGTCGGCGCAAAGCTGGCCGAAAACCAGCTGGCCACGCTGATCGGCGAGATTGTCGATCGCAACATCCGGATCGTCCCGCAAGGCGCGCCGGAGCGGCTGCCCAGCCCGTTCCTGCATGGCTTCACATCGCTGCCGGTGCGGATCGAACCGCAGTGAGCGGCTGGAACACCCTGCTGGTCGAACAGGAGGGGCCGATCCTGTGGGTCCGGCTCAACCGGCCAGAAGTGCTGAACGCCTATACCAGTGAAATGGGCACGGAACTGGTCCACGCCTTTGCGCAGGCTGACGGTGACGACAGCGTGGCCGTGGTGGTGCTGACCGCCACCGGGCGGGTGTTCTGCGCCGGAGCCGATGTTTCAGCGGGCGCGGGGGCGTTCGATACCGAATCCGGCGAGGGCGCAAAGAACTTTGGCTCAGCCGACGGTTCGCGCGGGAACAGCAACTTCATCCGCGCGATGATGGATTGCCGCAAGCCATCGATCGTGGCGTTCAACGGCTCGGCGGCCGGCGTCGGCCTGACGCTGACCCTGCCCTGCGATATCCGGATCGCCGCCGACACGGCGAAATTCGGCTGCGTATTCACCCGGCGCGGGCTGGTGCCCGAAGCGGGGTCGGCCTGGTTCCTGCCCCGGCTGGTCGGCCTGTCCACCGCGCTGAAGTGGTGCCTGACCGGCGCCCTGGTTCCGGCGACTGAGGCGCTGGCGGCCGGACTGGTGAGCGAAACCGTCCCCGCCGATCAGGTCGAGACACGCGCACGCGCACTGGCGCTGGAAATCGCCGCCAACTGCTCTCCGGTCGCGCTGGCGCTGACCCGGCGGATGCTGTGGCACTTTTCCGGCGATACCGGACCGGGCGGGGCGCTGTCGGTCGATGCTGCGCTCAACATCGCGCTGGGGGCAAAAGGCGACGTCCACGAAGGTGTTGCCGCGTTTCTGGAAAAGCGCGCGCCCGATTTCCCGCTGACCGTCAGCGCCGACATGCCGGCCACACCGTGGTGGCCGGACGAACCGGAAAACCGCCGCCAGGGCAATCCCGCTTAGAGCGGATTGTCCAACTGGATGATCGCTTCGGTGCTCTTGCGCTTGCCATCCCACGGCTGGCGCGGGGCGTTGAGCGCGGCCAGCACCGGCGCATCGCGGCCATAGAGATCATTGAACTGGCCCAGCTTGCCCGAAATGTCCGACGCCACGGTGAAATAGGTCAGGTAGACCGGGAAAGTCCGGGTCATCGGCACGCGGGTGTACGTGCCCGACTTGACGATCTCGACCGCTTCTTCCTTGCTCAACCCGCCACCCAGGATGCCCATCGTGATGGCCAGTTCCAGCGCCCGCTCGGTGCGGATGCACCCATGGCTGAGCGCCCGGGCTGCCTGGTTGAACAGGTGCCGCCCGGGCGTGTCATGCAGGAAGATCGCATGCTCGTTCGGCATGTCGAGCTTCATCATGCCCAATGCGTTCTGCGGCCCCGGCTGCTGGACCACATAGATCGTGCCGTCCTTGGCCTTGGTCACCTTGTAATTCTCGCGCGCGGCGCGGGCCGGATTGGCGAGCAATTGTGCGCCCAGTCCTTCACCCTTCACGATCGACTGCGGCACGGTCCAGGTGGGGTTGAAGATCACGCCCTCGACCACTTCGGCCAGCTGCGGGGTCGCCGTGCGGCCCGGCTTGCCGACGATTGTGCGATAGCTGCGGATGATCTCGTTATCGACCGTCAGGCGCAGCTGGAATTCGGGCACGTTGGTCAGCAGATAGGCCTTGCCCAGATCGCGCGGCATCCAGCGCCAACGGTCAAGGTTGACGCGCAGGGTGTTGCGCATCGTTTTGTTGGCCGCAGGGGTGGCGGCCAGACGGGCCTTGAGCACCGCGTAATCGGGATGGGTCGGGGCCAGCCCCTCGATCGCGCCCGCGATATCGCCGCTCGCCAATGCCCGCGCCATCACGGTTTCGGTTGGCGATGCGTCCACGTCGGGGTCAACCACGAACCACTGGTGACGCGCATCCATCCGGGTGCGGCCATCGCGCATGTCCTCGACCAGCCAGGTAAAGCTGCGGCTGGCCTGCGCGTCCAGCGCGGGCCCCGCGCCCGCCAAAATCGCGGCGCGCAGGTCGCCCAGCTGATAATCCGCCGGAACCAGACCATGCGCGCTGATCTGTTCGATCACGCCCACCAGCGCCTGTGCGTTGGCCAGGCTCCAGTTCATCACCGGATCGATCACCGGGGCCGGCGGCATCACGGTAGCGGCCGGATCGCCCGGCAGTGCCACCGGTGCCTGCGTTGCGGGAACGGCCGGCTGCGTCGGAGGGACAGGCCTGGACGGAGCGGGCGCCGGCGTCGGCAGGATGTTTTCCGGCGCGCCGGCGGATTGCGCAGAGACGGCGCTGGCCCCAAGCAACAGCGAAATCCCCAGAATTGCCCGGCCAGCACCGCGCGTACGGCCGATCATGCCCCGAAACTGCATCGTCAACTCCATTCGGCCAGCAGGCCGGTAACTCCTCTGGGCATCTTTTGCCCACAAGCTCCCGCCCCTTCAAGCATCGAGCCTTGCGGAAAGCTGAATTGCCCCCGCAATTGTTCCCACCCGTCGAAGCCCGGCGACTGTTCATCGACCCTCGCTGCCCGACTGGCCCGCGCAGCCTATGCACGAAAGGCCCGCAACGAAGGGCATTGCCAAACACGCCAGCTGTATTACATATACAACACAGTTACTCCATTTCAGGAAGTCCTTGTCGCATGACCCAGTTCCGCCCTGCCCTGATCGCCGCCCTGCTGGCCGCCACCGCACCCCTTCCCGCTTTTGCCCAGGCGGCGGAGCCCACCACTGCCACCGCCGCGCAAAGCGAACATGACAAGCTGTTCGCGCTGTTCGCCGCTTCGGACGAGGCCGCGCTCAAGCGCAACCCGATCGGCGCGCTATTCCGCGGCGACATGCGCTATGCGGACCGGCTGGGCGATTACCTGACCCCCGAATACAACGATGCCGAACGCGCCGCCGCGCAAGGCGAACTGGCCCAGCTGGCCCAGATCGACCGCGCCAAGCTGTCCGCGACCGACCAGATCGCCTACGACGTGTTCAAGTATGACCGCTCCGAGACGCTGAAGGGCCTGACCGAAGAGATCCTGGCGCTGACCGAAGTGCGGCCGATCAACCACTTCTTCGGGTTCCACACATTCTACCCGACGCTGGCCAGCGGCAAGACCGGCATTCCGTTTGGCACGGTTGCGGATTACGAAAACAACCTGAAGCGCCACGCCGACTACGTGAAGCTGATTGATCGTTCGATCGCCAAGTTCCGCGAAGGGCAGAAGTCCGGCGTGGTCGAGACCAAGATGACGATCCGCAACGTGATCGAGCAGCTCGACACCCAGCTGAAGCTGCCGGTCGAGGAATCGCCGTTCTTCGAACCGGTGAAGAAGTTCCCGAACAGCTTCACCCAGGCCGACAAGGACCGCCTGACCGCCGAATACCGCAAGGTGATCGGCGAGCAGCTCTACCCCGTGCACCAGCGCCTGCGCGATTACCTGCGCGACGATTACCTGGCCAGCGCGCGCGACAGCTTTGGCCTGTCGCAGATGAAGGGCGGGGCCAAGTTGTACGAGTTGCAGATCGCCAACACCACGACCATGCCGATGAAGGCGGCGGCAATTCACAAGCTGGGCCTGTCCGAAGTGAAGCGGATTCGCGGCGAAATGGAGAAGGTGAAGGCCGAAGTCGGCTTCAACGGAACGCTGGCGGAATTCTTCAACTTCATCCGCACCGACCCGCAGTTCAAGCGCAAGAGCCGCGAGGAAATCACCCAGCGTTATTACGACATCGGCAAGCTGGTGGATGCCAAGGTCGGCGACTATTTCAGGGTTCTGCCCAAGTCGCCGCTGCAGATCCGTCCTTACGAGGAATTCCGCGAGAAGTTCGAAGCGGGCGGTTCCTACCAGCAGGGCACGCCCGACGGCAGCCGCCCCGGCACGTTCTATTTCAACGCCTATGACCTGCCCAGCCGCACCACGCCGGGTGAAGTGACGCTGTACCTGCATGAAGGCGCGCCGGGGCACCACTTCCAGATCAGCCTGGCTCAGGAAAACGCGGCCCTGCCCGCATTCATGCGCTTTGGCGGCAACACCGCCTATGTCGAAGGCTGGGCGCTCTATGCCGAAACGCTGGGCTACGAGATGGGCTTCTACAAGGACCCGTATTCGCGGATGGGTACGCTGGACGATGAAATGCTGCGCGCGATGCGGCTGGTGGTCGATACCGGCATCCATTCCAAGGGCTGGAGCCGGGATCAGGCGATTGCCTACATGCTGGCCAATTCCAGCATGGGCAAGACCGACGCCACGGCGGAAGTCGAACGCTATATCGCCATCCCCAGCCAGGCGCTGGCCTACAAGATTGGTGCGCTGACCATTCAGCGGCTGCGCGGGCAGGCGGAAAAGCAGCTGGGCAAGAAGTTCGACATTCGCGATTTCCACGATCAGGTGCTGAACACCGGGGCCCTGCCGCTGCCGGTGCTGGAAGCCAAAATCAAGGCGTGGATCAAGGCGGTCAAGGCCGCCAAATAAGGGCAATCCATGCGCTTTGCGCCAGTCACGCACCGGGCCGATGGGCGGTGTTGTGGCTGGCGCAGATGCTCCTATAACTGGCTATGGGGGCAGGTACTGGAGCGCGCATGATCGACCTGAAGCATACCTTGGGCGGAGCAATCGCAGCCACCGCGGCCCTGAGCATGACCATCCCGGCCCTGGCCGAGGCACCAGACAGCGGTCCGCCTGCCGGAATGCCCAAACCGCCTGCCGGAGACCGCTTTACCATCGGCATCGGTGGCGGGATCGGCCCCGATCATGAAGGCTCCAACGAAACCGATTTCCAGCCCGGCGGGGTCATGCAGGGGCGGATCAGCGGCTTCGACGTGCAGGTGCGCGGCACCAACATCTATGTCGACCTGATCCGCGACCAGCCCGGCAGCGACACCAACCTGACCTTCGGCCCGGTTGCGCAAGTGCGGCTGGACCGGACCGGCACGATCCGCGACGCCCGCGTCGCCGCGCTGGGCGATCGCAAGACGGCGGTGGAACTGGGCGGCTATGTCGGCGTCGGCAAGCGCGGCGTGCTGATCCCGCCGGACAGCGTGAATGTCGAACTCAGCTTCGTCCACGATGTGGCGGGCGCGCACGGCAGCTACATCCTGTCGCCCAGCGTGTCCTATTCCACCCCGCTGTCACGCCAGACCTACGCGCGGCTGGTACTGTCGGCCGATTATGTCGGCGAAGGCTTCGGGCGGACCTATTTCGATGTCACCCCGGCGGGCGCGGCGGCGTCGGGCCTGAAGGCCTATGGCGTGCAGGGCGGCGGGTTCAAGAGCGCGGGCAGCGTGCTGCTGCTGGTGCATGATCTGGGCGGCGATCCCTTTACCGGGGTCGGCCTGTTCGCGCTGGGCGGGTACAAGCGGCTGCTGGGCAAATATGCCGCCAGCCCGGTCGTGCGCGATGCGGGCAGCGCCAGTCAGGGCTTTGGCGTGGCCGGAGTAACCTACAGCTTCTAGCGCTCAGGCAACGTCGATCCGGTCCGCGAACAGCAGACGTCCACCTGATAGGTGCCACAGCGCTTCGTTGAACTGGTCTGGCGCCATCGCGAAGCAGCCTTCGCTGCGGCCCAGCTTGCCCTGCTTCGAAATCCACGTGGGCGAGGCATAGGTGGCCGGATGCATCACGATCGCGCGGTCCAGCGCGTTCGAATTGTCGTGATCCAGCCCTTCCAGGCGGATCGAGGTGCCATACTTGCCCTTGTACCATTCGCAAGTCAGGTAAGCCCCGCGCGAGGTCGCTTCGGAGCCGGGAACGTTCGAAAACTCCTGCAGGAACCCGCTATGTTCGCGGTCCGAACCGCGCCCGTGGCTGACGTAGAACGAACGGATTTCCCCGCGCTCAAGGTTCACGAAGTGAAAGCGCGGCAGGCTGGACGGGCGGGCAAAGTCGGAAATGCCGACGATGTCGTGGCGCCACACGGTGGCTCCGGCCCGTTCGAGTTCGCGCTTGGCGATTTCCACCAGCTTGGCGTCATAGGCCGGGTTGGGGGCAACGACCGTTGGCAGCGCGGGTTCAACCGGAGCGGCCGGAACCGGCGGGGCAACGCCCAGTGCCTGGTCGAAAGCCTCGGTCAACGATTGCCCCAGTGCGCGGGCTGGCAAGGCCAGGCCGGCACCCACGGCCAGCGCCCCGCGGATCAGACTGCGTCGGTTGATATTCTGCGCCATACCAGCTGTGGATAACCCAATCCGCAACGAGTCGCCAAGCCCCTAGGCGGCAGAACCGCGCCCGGCAGCGCCCAGCCGTTCGAGCGCCGCGCCATCCACCCGCATCACGGTCCATTCATCCATCGAACGCGCGCCCAGCGCCTGGTAGAATCCGATCGCGGGCGCGTTCCAGTCCAGCACCGACCACTCCAGCCGCGCGCAGTCCCGCTCCACCGCCAGCGCGGCAAGGTGCGAGAGCAGCGCCTTGCCCAGCCCCGATCCACGCGCCGAAGGCCGCACGAACAGGTCTTCCAGATAGATGCCGGGGCGCCCTTCGAACGTCGAGAAGTTGTGAAAGAACAGCGCGAAGCCCTGCGGAATGCCGCTGAGTTCGCCGATCACGACTTCGGCATAGGGCCGCGCGCCAAACAGTTTGGCCCCCAGCACCGCTTCGTCAAAGCGGACTTCGTGGGCCAGCTTCTCGTATTCGGCCAGTTCGCGGATCAGCTGCGCGATCAGCGGCAGGTCGGCAGCGGTTGCAGGGCGGATCGAAAGGGTCATGCAGGCTTACTCCCAGCCAGAAATCTTGCCGCCAGTCGCGGCCACAGGATACCCAGCGCCAGCCCGGCCATGACCAGCGCAAACGCGGTCAGCTTCCAGCCGGGCAAGGCCTCTCCCATCCACAGCGCCGAGGCGCCAAGGCCGAACACCGGCACCAGCAACGAGAGCGGCGCGACGCTGGCGGCGGGATAGCGGCCCAGCAACCAGCCCCACGCGCCGTATCCGAACATCGTGTTGCCCACCGCCTGCCACGCCACGGCCGCCCAGGTGGCGCCATCGGCATTGGCGATCCCGGTGGAAATGGCGGTCCAGCCTTCGGTCAGCAGGGCCAGGGCGACCAGCGGCGGCACCGCGAACACGCTGGACCACACGACATAGGCCAGCATGTTGACCGGCCCCGCCGCGCGCGAGGTCATGTTGCCCAGCGCCCAGCACAGCGCCGCCCCCAGCACCAGCGCCAGCCCCAGCGGGGTGGCGCTGCCATCGGTGTGCAGCGCGATGATGCCCAGCCCGCCCGCCGCCAGCACCAGCGCGGCGATCTGGAACGGGGCCACCCGCTCTCCGGTCAGCCGCATCGACAGGGCGATGGTGAAGAACGCCTGAGTCTGCACCACCAGCGAGGCGAGGCCCGGCGTGATATCGGCGCGCATCGCGGTAAACAGCAGGCCGAACTGCCCCGCCCCGATCAGCACCCCATACGTCGCCAGATTGCGCCACGGCACCGCCGGTCGCGGCACGAACAAGGCCAGCGGCAGGAACGCGAAGGCAAAGCGCAGCGCGGCCAGCGTCAACGGCGGCAAATGCGCCAGCGCCAGCTTGATGACCACGAAATTGGTGCCCCACACCGCCATGACGGCCAGCGCCAGCAACAGGTGCAGCGGCGGCAGGACGGAACGGTTGGCGGCGGTCATGCGAGGGCCTTTAGCGTGGCAAGGCCGCGCTGTCAGTGCCGGATTACCATCTCGTCGCCTTGCAGCTCCACTTTGCCCAGCTTGCCCAGCACGCTTTGCCCGAGCAGGTTGACCCCCAGCCCGCGCACGACCACCGCGGGCACCTGGGTAAACTCCGTCTCGCCCAGCGCGAGGCTATCCAGCGTCACGCGCGCGCCATAGCCGGGGCCGGAAGCGGTTTGCAGCATTGGCACGAAGCTGTCGGGATCAACGGCAATGCCCAGCGCTTCGGCGTCTTCCTCGGTCAGGGCGACCATGTCGGCCCCGGTATCGACCAGAAACCGGGTGTCCTGCCCGTTGACCAGCGCGGTCGTGTGGAACTGCCCGGAGGAATCGCGCCGGATCACCGTGACATAGGCATTACCCGCACCCTCGCTATCCGCCGCCGCGCTGGCCGCCACGACCGGCGCGTCCGCATCGGGCCGGGGAATCGCCACGGCGAGCAGGGCCATCAGGCCGATGGCGGACAGGGCGATGGCCAGCAGCCGGTACATTCCCCCGGCATATCAGGCAGGTATTACCGCTTTGCGAACGGGGGAGAGGGCCGGTGCCGTTTCCACGGTAGTGGAACAGACTCCAGCCTACTTCCCGTGCAGACTGTCCATGCTGGGAACCGCGCCGCTTTCGATCTCGGCGGCCTTTTCCTCGACCAGCCGGACGATGTGGTCGATCATCCCGTCGTCCTGCACGTGGTGATCGGTCACGCCGCGCAGATAGACCATGTGCTTGCCGTTGCCCCCACCGGTCACGCCGATGTCGGTCTCGCGTGCTTCACCGGGGCCGTTGACGACGCAGCCCAGCACCGACAGGCTCATCGGCGTCTTGATGTGGCCCAGCGCGTCTTCCAGCTTCTGGACAGTGCGGATCACGTCAAAGCCCTGCCGCGCGCAGCTGGGGCACGAGACGACCCGCACGCCGCGGGTGCGCAGGCCCAGGCTTTTGAGGATTTCATAGCCGACCCGCACTTCCTCTTCCGGTTCGGCGGACAGTGATACGCGGATCGTATCGCCGACCCCGGCCCACAGCAGGTTGCCGATGCCGATGGACGATTTCACCGTCCCGCCGATCAGCCCGCCCGCTTCGGTAATGCCCAGGTGCAGCGGGCAATCGACCGCCTCGGCCAGCCCCATATAGGCGGCAACCGCCAGGAACACGTCGCTGGCCTTCACCGCCACCTTGTATTCGTGGAAATCGTGGTCCTGCAGCAGCTTGATGTGATCCAGCGCGCTCTCGACCAGCGCATCGGGGCAGGGTTCGCCGTATTTTTCCAGCAAGTCCTTCTCAAGGCTGCCCGCGTTCACGCCAATGCGGATCGCGCAGCCGTTGGCCTTGGCCGCGCGGACCACTTCGGCCACGCGGCTTGCCGAACCGATGTTGCCCGGATTGATCCGCAGACAGGCCGCGCCCGCATCGGCGGCTTCCAGCGCGCGCTTGTAGTGAAAGTGAATGTCCGCGATCAGCGGCACGCGCGCAGCCTTGGCAATCTTGCAGAACGCCGCGGTGCTGTCCTCGTCCGGGCAGGACACGCGGATCAGGTCCGCCCCGGCTTCCTCGCAGCGGCGGATCTGGTCGATCGTCGCCACCGCGTCGGACGTCAGGGTGTTGGTCATGGTCTGCACGGTGATCGGCGCATCGCCACCCACGGGCACGCTGCCAACCATGATCTGCCGGGACTTGCGCCGCGCGATATCGCGCCAGGGTCTGATCGAGGACATGGTGCGCGATATAGGTGGCGCGGCGGCTTCGCGCAAACAGGGAGTTGCGCGCTAGAACACCTGCGCGAACAGGAATTCCGGATCGATATGTTCGCCCACCCGGAACGTGATGTCGGCCACCTTGTCGAACCCATAGCGGCGGTAGAACCGGTGCGCCCCGTCGTTATAGGCATAGACCGAAATCTGCACTTCATCAGCCTTGCGGGCAGAAAATTCGCCCATCGCCCAGTCCATCAGCGCCCCGCCGATGCCCATGCCGGTGGCGTTCGGATCAGTATAAAGCTGCTTCAACTCCATCACGTTGGCCCCGCGCGCGTGCTCCGGAAAGCCGCAGGTCAGCCCCAGCTTGCAATACCCCACCAATCGCCCGTCCGCCTCGGCCAGGCGGTAGAGCCGCGCCGGGTTGGCCAGTTCCGCCGCGATCGCGGCTTCGGACAGGCTTTCCGCCAGAAACGCGTGCAGGTTTTCCGCGCTGTAAAGATGCCCGAACTTGGCAATGAAGCTGTCCGTTGCCAGCTGCGAGATGGCCGGGATGTCGGCTTCGGTGGCGGCGCGCAGGATAAGTTCCATCACAGTTCCCGGGTCATGCAGATGCTGAAATCGTCGGCCACGTAATCGCCGAAGGGGGCGCATTCGCGGAAACCGTTCGCTTCGTAAAGCCTGCGCGCGGGCAGAAAGGGCTCCGGCCGTCCGGTTTCCAGGCTGACGCGGGTGTAACCACGCGCCCGCGCGACGCCCAGCAGATGGTCCAGCATGGCCCGCCCTGCCCCCTGCCCGCGATAGGCCGGGTCGGCGCGCATCGATTTCAGCTCACCGTGGCGGGCGTCCAGCTGCTTGATCGCGCCGCATGCGGCCAGCCGGTCCCCATCCCACGCGGTGTAGAACGTCACATCGGGCGCACGCAGCCGCTCGATCGGCATGGCGTGAACGCTGCATGCGGGCGACCACTGGTGCATCTCCGACAAGTGGAGCCGCAGCAACGCGGCAATGGCCTCGCCGGTCAGATCGTCTTCGCGAATGGAATATTCTTTCATGGCCGTGTTCTGCTATGACCGCCCCATGATGACAAGCATGAGCCGCCGGACATTGGCAATCGCAGCCTTGACCCTGGCGCTGGGCGCCGCATTCCCGGCCGCCGCGCAGGCAAAAGAAGGACCTTCCATGACCCAACCCGCCGCTCCCACCTGGAGCCTGGCCATCCACGGCGGCGCCGGCACGATGTCGCGCGAAAAGATGACGCCGGAGAAAGAAGCAGAATACAAGGCCGCGCTGGCGGTCGCTTTGGAAGCCGGCAGCAAAGTGCTGCGCGAAGGCGGGACCAGCCTCGATGCGGTGGAAGCGGCAGTGAAGGTGCTGGAGGACGACCCGCACTTCAACGCCGGGCGCGGCGCGGTGTTCACCTATAACGGCGTGAACGAGCTCGACGCCGCGATCATGGACGGGCGCACCCGCGCCGCCGGGGCGGTGACCGGCGTCACCCACATCAAGCACCCCATCACCGCCGCGCGCACCGTGATGGAAAAGAGCCCCCACGTGTTCCTCTCCCGCGAAGGGGCAGAGGAATTCGCGCGCGAGCAAGCGCTGGAAATGGTCGATCCCGATTACTTCGCCACGCCCGAACGCTGGCGCCAGCTGGAGGAACTGAAGGCCAGGAAGCTGGGCTGGTTCGACGTGGACCTGAAATACGGCACGGTCGGCGCTGTCGCGGTGGACGCGGCGGGCAACGTCGCCGCCGCGACCTCCACCGGCGGGCTGACCGGCAAGCGCTGGGGCCGGATCGGCGATTCCCCGATCATCGGCGCGGGCACTTATGCCGATAACCGCGCCTGCGCGATCAGCGCGACCGGGGCGGGCGAATTCTTCATCCGCGAAGGCGTGGCGCACGAAATCTGCGCGCGGATGCGCTTTACCGGCGAAGGGCCGCAGCAGGCCGCCGACACGGTGATGGCCAATGTCGCGGCACTGGGCGGCGATGGCGGTGTGATCGTGGTGACGCCCAAGGGTGAGGCGATCTTCAGCTTCAACACGCCGGGCATGTACCGCGGCCGCGCGACCAGCGCCGGGGTCAAGGAAGTCGCGGTGTTCAAGGACTGACCTGCCGGGCGGACAAGCGCGGGTCGCTTTACCCGTGCTTGTCCGCCTTGCGCTGGCCCAGCCGCATGCCGGATTCCAGCCGCGCGCGCAGCTGGGTGTAATAGGCTTCCAGAAACGCCCGCTCATCCCCCGCCCCCGGTTCCCAGCCGATCTTGCGGCAGATCGCGGTGTGGACCGCGACCAGTGCTTCCGGGCGGTTTTCGCGCAGGACGCGCTCCAGCGTCTGTAACTCGAACTCGCCGTAAACCGCCAGCTCCGCCTCGCCAAAACGATACTGCGCGCCAGTCGCCGCGCTGTGGCCGCTGGCAGCGGTCGGCGTGGTGGACAGCACCGCCTCCAGCTTGCGCCGGGGCGCTTCGACCACCCAGGTTCCCGCCACCAGATCGCCCGCGCGCAGCCGATCCCGGTTGAAGAACGGAAACAGGCCGAACACCAGGAACCACACCGTCGCCGCCACCCCGGCCGCGCCCATGTTGTCCGCTCCGCTGTTGGTGACGATCATCGCCACCGGCAGGAACAGCTCGATATCGCGCAGCAGGTTGCGCGCCAGCACCATTTCCGTGGTCAGCCGCCCCCCATCCCGCGCGGCAATGCGCAGGCCGGTCAACCGCTTGCCCGGCGTCGCCCCGCGCGGGCCGAGTTCGAAGAACAGGAAGTACGCGTGGCGAAACAGGAACATCACCGCGATCCACAGCACCACCAGGAACTCGCTGGCCCGCGCAACTGCCTTGTCGCCCTTGGCCAGCGCCTCGCCGCGCAGATCGTCCACGCCTGACCCCAAATAGGCCAGCAGCAGCGTGGTCGAAATCATCAGCACCGTGATGAACAGCAGGTCGAGCAGCAGCGCGCCCAGCCGGCTGCCCCGGCTGCCGACCATGACCGGCAGGGCGATCCCTTCGGGCGTGATCATCACCCGCCGCCGGTCGATCTTCGCCGTCATGCTGGCTGCACCCACGCTCATGCTGCCTCGCTGCCCGAAGGCGTGCGGCGGAACGCGAAGAAATAGGCCAGCCAGATCGCCAGCATCGAATAGCCGATGACATAGCGCCCGGTGGTATCGTCCACCAGTTGCCGCCCGAACCCTTCCAGCATTCCGGCCACCACCAGCATCAGCACCACGCCCGCCATGACCACGGCAGCGCGCTGGCCAGCTTCGGCCACGGCCTGCATCACCCCGCGCGTGCCGGGAAAGGCCATCGACCGGCCCACATGCAGCCCCGCCGCCGCCGCCAGCAGGATCGCCAGCAGCTCGGTCGTGCCATGGATCGAAAGCCAGCCGATGAAGTCCGTCGCCAGCCCCTTGTCGTGGTACAGCCACACCATCGCCCCAAGCGTCGCGGTGTTCTGCACCAGCAGCAGCAGCGGCGGCACGCCGAACGCAAAGCCCAGCGCGAAGCACATGATCGCCACCCCGGCGTTGTGGCTGAACAGATAGGCCGCGAACATCGACAGCCCGTCATCCTGCGCGCTGCCGAACAGCGTACCCTGCAAGACTTCCCGCGTGGCACCCGGCACGCGGGCATCCTGAAACTGGCCGGGGACCAGCGCGTAATACCAGTCGGGATCACTGCTCACCAGCAGCCAGCCGACCAGCGTGCCCGCCGCCATCACTGCGAAAGCGACCAGCAGCTCCGGCCAGATCGCCCGCACCGCGCGGCTCCATTCGCCGCCCAGAAACCGCGCCAGCCAGCCCGCCAGCGTGGTGCGCGGGCCATAGACCAGAAACCACGCGCGCTGCACCAGCGCCTCCAGATAGGCCAGCGTCGCCGAATCGAGCGAGGTTTCCCGCGCGACCGACAGGCTGGAGGCAACCGTGCGATAGAGCACCGGCAGTGCCAGCACGTCCTCATCCGACAGCCGCCGCCAGCGCCCCGCTTCCATCCGGGTGACGATGGCTTCCAGCCGCTTCCAGTCGCCCTCGCGCTCCTGCCGGAACCGGTCGGAACGCAGCGCGGCGGCTTTGATCGCCGCATCGCTGGCGGCGGCGTCCCCGCCCAGCAGTCCGAACAACGCCATCAGCCGATCGCTCCCTTGCGCTTGATCGCCAGATAGGCGTCGATCAGCCGCGTGCCGATCCGGTCATGCGGCGCCTCGATCACGTCCACGCCCAGCGCCCGCAGCCGCGACAGCACCAGCGCGCGCTGGCGCAGCAGGGCATCCGCCGTCGCGGCCATCGCCAGATCCTGCATGTCGTCGGGGCGCTGGGCGGCGATCCCGTCCAGTTCGGCATCGGCCATGGTTACGAACAGCACCAGATGCTTCGCGGTCAGCCGCCCGATGCTCTCGATCATCAGCTGCGCGCTGGTCGGGTCGGTGAAGTCGGAAAACACCACCACCAGACTGCGCCGCTTCAGCCGCCCGGCCAGAGTCGCCAGTGCCAGCGTGAAATTGGGTTCCTGCGCGTGGTAATCCAGCGCGGCGGCGGCGGATTGCAGGCGGGCAAAATCGCGCGCGTCAGTGACGAACGGCGTGAACACTTCCGGCCGCGCGGCGAACCCGAACAGCGCGATCCGGTCCCCCGCCTTCAGCGCGACATAAGCCGTGGTCAGCGCGGCGGTGACGGCGCGGTCGATCCGGGCGAGACCGTCCACCGGCTCGCACATCGCCTGCCCGCAATCGAACGCGAACACGATCTGGTTGTTGCGCTCCGCCTCGAACTCCTTGGCGTAAAGCTGGGCGTGGCGGGCGCTGGATTTCCAGTCGATCCGCCGGCGGTCCATACCCGGTTCGTATTCGGCCAGCGCCTCGAACACAGTGCCTTCGCCGCGCATCCGCCGCGCGATCAGCCCGACCTGCGCGTCTTTCAGGAACGCCTGCATCGCGGGGGAGCGGACCGGGGCGAGGTTCGGCCAGACCCGCATCTGCGCCGCCACGCCGCGCGACACCTGCCGCGCGCCAAGGCCCAGCGGCCCGGTCCAGCGCAGCCACAGCCGCTCCACCGCGCCCGTCCCGCGCCGGTTGGGGCTGAAGTGCAGCGTCCCGCGCCAGCCATCGCCCGCGTGTTCCGGTGCTGCCAGCGGAATCGTGCCGCGCCCGCCGGACAGCAGCCGGTCATCGCTGGCCAGCGCCGCCTCAACCTGATGCGGGCTGCCCTGCCGGAACCGCGCCCCCACCGTGAGCCAGCTATCGCCGCCGACCTCGCTATCCGCAGGCAGGCTCAGCGCGACGTCCTCCACTTGCCCCGCCAGCAGCGCGTCGAGCAGGACCAGCAGCACCAGTACCAGCCCGATCCCCGGCGCGATTACCCATGCACCGGGCGCCAGCGCGGCAATCAGCAGCGCCACGGGTGCAGCACCGGCCACCAGCCAGGCCGCGCGCGCCGTTGGGATCAGGCCGGGACGCAGGGGCATCGCTTCAGCGCGGTGCCTCGGTCGCGGCGATCAGGTCGGCGACCAGCGTTTCCACCTGCTTGCCTTCGATCTCTGCCGCTGGCGACAGCAGCAGGCGGTGGCGCAGGACAGCGGGGGCAAGCGCCTTTACATCATCGGGCAGCACATATTCGCGCGCATCCACCGCCGCGCGGGCGCGGGCGGCATTGGCCAGCAGCACGGCGGCGCGCGGACTGGCCCCGGATGACAGGTCCGCGCTTTCCCGCGTCGCGCGGATCAGGCGGACGATGTAATCGACCACGCTGTCGGCCAGCGTCACGCCCTTTACCGCCTGTGCCGCCGCCGCGATCACATCGGCGTTGGCAACCGCACTGACGCCCAGGTCCGCCGGGCGCGACGGTCCGGCGCGTTCGCCAAAGGTCGCCACGATCCGCGCTTCTTCCGCCGCGCTGGGATAGGGGACCAGCAGCTTGAACAGGAACCGGTCCAACTGCGCTTCGGGCAGGGGATAGACGCCCTGGCTCTCGATCGGGTTCTGCGTGGCCACGACCAGAAAGCTGTCCGGCAGCGGGTGCGCGGTGCCATCCAGCGTGACGCGGCGTTCCTGCATCGCTTCCAGCAGCGCGGCCTGCGTCTTGGGCGGGGTGCGGTTGATTTCGTCGGCCAGCAGCAGCTCACAGAAGATCGGCCCGCGCGTCAGCGTGAACTGGCTGGTCTGGAAGTTGAACAGGTTCGATCCCAGAATGTCGCCCGGCATCAGGTCCGGCGTGAACTGGATGCGCCCGAAATCGAGGCCAAGGCTGGCGGCGAAGCTTTGCGCCAGAAACGTCTTGGCGGTGCCCGGCGGGCCTTCCAGCAGGACGTGGCCCTGCGCCAGCAGCGCGACCAGCAGCGCATCGACCGTATCGGCCTGACCGACCACGGCCTTGCCCACTTCGGCCCGGATCGCGCGGGCCAGCGCGCCGACATCTGCCAAGGTCATTGCGGTCATCGGGTGAGAGTCCTTTCAAGCGAATGGAGCGTCTGCGCGGCGCGCAGCAGATCGGCAGGGCGGCGCGCTGCGCGCAGGGCGGCAGCGGCAGCGGAAAACGGCATCAGCTCTGGCGCGCGCGTCGCCAGTGCGCGGTCAATCGCGGCTTCGGTGGCGGGGCCGTCCAGCCGGTGCGGCAAGGCCAGTGCGCGGGCCAGCCGGTCGCGCGCGGCATCGGCATAGGGCGCGCCGATCAGGTGCAAGCGCCGGGTCCGGCGGACCAGCGCGGCGGCGTTTGCCACCAGCGCCCGCTTGCCGAACGCGATGCCGCGCCCGGCCAGCAGCGGCGGGCCGAACCGGTGAAACGCCCGCCAGCCGATTACCCCCGCCGCCAGCAACAGGCACAGCGTGGCGGCGAGGAACGGCGGGGTAAACGCCAGCGTCAGCAGGTTCTGCGAGCGGCCATAGCCGTTGAGCGTGAGGTCGAAGGCGACGACCTTGTCCCCGCCGTCCAGCACTTCGCGCACCAGCGCTTCGGCCAGCACGGCGTTGGGCGCATCGGCGAAGCCCTGATTGTTGAGCAGGTCCGGCTCGAACACCATGACCAGCGGATAAAGCGTATCGTCGACCGTGTCGGGATCGGGCTGCGGCGCATATCCCTCGGCCACATCGCGCAGCGCGGGGTAATCGCCATCGTCGATATAGCCCGCCAGTACGCGCCCGTCCTCGGTCCCGACCACCAGCGGCACCAGCACATCGCCCGCGCCCGACAGCACGTTTTCGCTGGAGGGCAGATCGCCGCCCGTCCCCAGCCCGCGCCAGCTGGCGACTTTGCCGCCCGCGCGCATTGGTTTCAGGTCCAGGCTGATATCGTCGTAGAACTCGGTCCAGTCGGGCACCTCCACCCCGCTCAGCGTGACCCAGCCGGGCTTCGCGCCGGGGGTCAGCTGGCCGACTCGCGCCGCCTGCCACTTGGGCAGGATGATCAGCGTCGGGCCGATCAGGCGGCGGCGGGTGACGACTTCGGCAATGTCCTTGCCCTCGGCATCGGCAGGCGGGGTCAGGATCAACAGGCCCGGCTGCTTCAGGCTGGCGAGCGATTGCACGCGCGAAACGGCATAGCCCCGCCGCTCCAGATAATCGGCCATCGCGGCATAGCCGTTCAGCCCCTTGCCGCCGACGCTGGCCTGCCCGTCGTTCGGGTTGCCCCCGGTCAGCCCCGCGCCGATCAGCCACAGGAACGCCAGAAACGCGAGGCCGCCGATCACGACCAGCCCCAGCACGGCGCGCGGCGAAAACGGGCTGGATGAAACCGGGCTTTTTGGGCGCGCGCTCATGCCGCGATCCGTTCCAGCGCGAAGGCGGCATAGGCCTCGCGTGCGGCGTGCCAATCGGCGGCGTCGAGCGCGCGCAGGGCATAGCGGCTGCGCTCCACCCGCGCGGTAATCAGCGCAAAGGCGCTGCGGGCGCGGTCCGGCAGGGCGGGCAGCGCGGCCAGTTCGCGCGCGGTGCTGGCGGGGTGAACCCAGTCAGGCCGGGCGGCGGCGATGTGCTGAACGCTCCGCCGCAGCAGCAAGTGCGCGGCCTCGTCAAACCGGCCCGCAGCAGCCAGCGCATCGGCGTCATCCAGCAAGGCCAGCGCGGCTTCGCGTTCGGGCGTCCAGTCCGGCTCGGCATCGGCGGCAGGCGGGCGGACGCGGCCCAGCAGTGGCTCCACCATTCGCCAGACCAGCCAGATCACCGCCAGCACCGCGATGCCCAGCAGGATCCATTGCAGCACGTGCCAGTTCATCCCCAGCGCGCGGCCCAGCGGCTCCAGCCATTCGGCCAGTGCCTTCAGCCATTCGGGCGGTTCATTGACTGGCTTTTCGGGGATCGTGACCGGGGCATACTGGATCGAGCCATCGGCCCGCACCGCCTGCCAATCGCGCGCGGCATCCTGCGCGGCCTGTGCTCCCTGGATCGTCACGCGGTTACTGGTCGCACGGTGCAAGCACCCGAGCAATAGTCATTTTCGGGTGCGGACTGGCCATCCGGCCAGTCCTTTGCTGTGCCGTCCCGCTACCCCGCCCGGCCACCCATGACAATACCCTGTTTGGGTGGTCGGGCGGGGTAGCGGGACGGCACAGCCAGCCATTCGCGGAGGCGAATGGCGCACCAAACAAAGACTTACCCCCGCCCGCGTTCCTGTGGGTAGGTGCCCAGCATCCGCAATTCCTTGCAGTGGAACGCCAGCTCCTCCAGCGCGCGGTCGACCGCCGGATCGCCCGGTGCGCCGACGATATCGGCATAGAACGTGGTCGCGGCGAAGCTGGCGCCCTTTTGATAGCTTTCCAGCTTGGTCATGTTGACGCCGTTGGTCGCGAACCCGCCCAGCGCCTTGTAGAGCGCGGCGGGGATGTTCTTCACCTCGAACACAAAAGTCGTCATCGTGGTCTGCCCGGCCAGCGAGGCCGGGTCGAGCGGCTGGGGCGCCAGCACCACGAAGCGGGTCATGTTGTCCGACGCGTCCTGCACGTCATCGGCGATGACCTTCAGGCCATAGAGTTCGGCGGCGATCCTGGGGGCGATGGCGGCGGCGGCGGGATCGCCCATCTCCGCGACATAGGCGGCCGCGCCAGCGGTGTCGGCATAGGCCATCGGCACGATGCCCCGCGAACGCAGGAACACGCGCGACTGGCCCAGCGCCTGCGGGTGCGAATAGGCGGCGGCGAACGGGCCGTCACCAAGCGCCATCAGGCTGTGGCGGATTTCCATGAAATGCTCACCCACAATGCTCAGCCCGCTTTCGGGCAGCAGGAAGTGGATGTCGGCCACGCGGCCATGCTGCGAATTTTCGATCGGGATGATCGCGCGGGCGGCGCTGCCGTCCTTCACCGCGTCCAGCGCGTCCTCGAAGCTGAAGCAGGGCAGCGGCAGGCAGGCGGGATCGTATTCCAGCGCGGCGCGGTGGCCGTTGCAGCCGGGGGCGCCCTGAAACGATACCGCGCGCGCCGGATCGGCGGCGGCGGCCTCTACCATTTCCTGAACGCGGGCCTGGGCGGGGGCGGGATAGCTGTGCATGGGGCCAAGCCCCTAGGCCGCGCGCGCTCTTTCCGCAAGCTGGCGGCGCGTCCACGGCAACATGGGCGCACTGCGCGGCGGTGGCAGCAGGCACTGTGCCAGCGCCCGGGCCACGAACCCCAGCTTGGCGGCAGTGGTGGTGGTGACGCGGTGATCCCACGCATGTTCGCCCGCGCGCGCCACTTCGCGCCCGATCGCCCCATAGATGCCAGCGGCGGAGAGCACTGCCCAGCGCGAGCGCAGCGGCAGCCGCGCCGCGCCGATCCGGGCGGACACTTCGTAATCCTGCGCCATGGCGCACATCCGCGCGACAATCGGCACCAGTGCGCCGCGATAGTGCGGCTTCATGTGCTCGCCAGGGGGAATGTCCGCCTCCACCAGCCAGTCGAGCGGCAGATAGCAGCGCCCCGCCGCATCGTCCTCGTCCAGATCGCGGGCGATATTGGCGAGCTGGAAGGCAAGGCCGAGGTCACAGGCGCGGTCCAGCGTGTCCTCGTCGGTCGGCGACACGCCCATCACCACGGCCATCATCACGCCGACGGCCCCGGCGACGTGAAAGCAGTATTGCAGCAGGTCCGCCTCGCTGCGCGGGCGCCAGTCATCGGCGTCAAGCGCGAAGCCGCCGATCACGTCGTCCGCCATCGCACGGGTCAGTCCGGTTTCGCGCGCGACCACGCCCAGCGCGTCAAACGCCGGATCGCCGGTCGCCTCGCCCGCGAAGGCCAGCTCGGTCAGGGTGCGGATCGTCGCCAGCCGGTCCTGCGCGCCAGCGGCCGGACCAAGCACGCCGCCGTGGTCCTGATCGTCGGCCAGATCGTCGCAGCGGCGGCACCAGGCATAGAGCAGCCAGACCCGCTCACGCGTTTGCGAATCGAACAGGCGCGATGCGGCAGCAAAGCTTTTCGATCCGCGCATAATCGAATCGCGCGCCTGTGCCACCAGCGCCGTGCGCGACGGCGCGTGCCGGTCAGCCATGCGCGCGGCCCGTCGGCATCACAGGTCGGTCACCTTCATCGCGAAGATCGGAGTGTGCGGCTCATGCGCGGCCATGCGGGTCAGCAGCAGGTCCAGCTCGGCCTCCGCGATCAGGATGCCCTGATGCGCCGGGCGGATGAAGCCCACCTCGATCATGTGGCGGTTGAACGCCAGCAGGTGATCGTAGAACCCGAAGGCGTTGAGCAGCCCGACCGGCTTGGCGTGATAGCCCAGCTGCGCCCAGCTGACCGCTTCCCACAGCTCGTCCATCGTCCCGACCCCGCCGGGGATCGTCAGGAACCCGTCCGACAGGTTGGTGAAGGCCAGCTTGCGTTCGTGCATGCCCGAAACGATGTGCAGTTCGGTGCAATCGTGATTGGCGACCTCGCCGCCCTTGCCGTTGGCGCCGGCCAGGGCTTCGGGGATCACCCCGATCACTTCGCCCCCGGCCTCCAGCGCCCCGGCGGCGACCGCGCCCATCAGGCCCAGCCGCCCACCGCCATAGACCACGCCGATCCCGCGCTCCGCCAGCGTACGGCCCACATCGTGCGCCAGCTGGATGTAGCGTGGATCTTCGGGCGAGGCCGAGCCGCAGTAGACCGCGATTCGCTTCACTGCAGGTCCTCCAGCATCAGCTTGGCCGTGGCCTTGGCACTGCCGACCACGCCCGGAATCCCCGCGCCCGGATGCGTGCCCGCGCCGACCAGATAGAGGTTGCCGATCTTGTCATCCCGGTTGTGGCCGCGGAACCACGCGCTCTGCGTCAGGATCGGCTCAAGGCTGAAGGCGCTGCCCATGTAGGCGTTGAGGTCCAGCGCGAAATCGCGCGGGGCATAGTGGAACTTGGTGACGATCCGGTCATGAATGTCCGGGATCAGCCGCCGCCCGACTTCGTCCAGGATGCGCTTTTCCAGCATCGGCCCGACCGTTTCCCAGTCAATCGGCAGCTTACCCTGATTGGCGACCGGGATCAGCGCATAGAACGTCGATTTGCCCGGCGGGGCCACGCTGGGATCGGTCACGGTCGGGTGGTGCAGGTAGATCGAGAAGTCCTGCGGCAGCACGCCGTGTTCATAGATGTCGTCCAGCAGGCCCTTATAGCGCGGACCGAACAGGATCATGTGGTGCGGGATGCCCGGCCAGGTGCCTTCCAGCCCGAAGTGGACCACGAACAAGCTGGGCGAGAACCGCTTGCGCGCCAGGCTGCGCGCCGCCTGCTGCCCGCGCGGATTGCCGGACAGCAACTCGCGATAGGTGTGCATGATATCGGCATTGCTGGCGACCGCGTCAAACCGTTCCTTCCAGCCGCTCTGCGTTTCGATCTCGGTCGCACGGTTGCCGACGGTGTGGATGTGGACCACCGGATCGTGCAGCCGCACCTTCCCACCGATCCGCTCGAAATGCTTCACCATCCCGGCGATCAGCTGGTTGGTCCCGCCCTTGGCCCACCACACGCCGCCGTCCTTTTCCAGCTTGTGGATCAGGGCATAGATCGAACTGGTGGTCATCGGGTTGCCGCCGACCAGCAGGGTATGGAAACTCAGCGCCTCGCGCAGCTTCTCGCTCTTGATGAAGCTGGAAACCATCGAATAGACGCTGCGCCACGCCTGATACTTGGCCAGCGCGGGCGCGGCCTTGATCATGCTGGCGAAGTCCAGGAAGGGCACGTGGCCCAGCTTGACGTAGCCTTCCTCGAATACCCCGGCGGAATAGCGCAGGAATTCCTCGTACCCGGCCAGATCGCCTGGGGCGACGCGGGCAATTTCGCGGGTCAGGCTGGCTTCGTCGTTGGAATAGTCAAAGTTGGTGCCGTCCGGCCAGTTCAGCCGATAGAACGGCATGACCGACATCAGTTCGACGTCCTCGGCGATATCGTGGCCCGACAGCGCCCACAGTTCCTGCAGGCAGGCCGGATCGGTGATGACGGTCGGCCCGGCATCGAACGTGAAGCCGTCCTTTTCCCAGTGGTATCCGCGCCCACCGGGCTTGTCGCGCGCTTCGATCACGGTGGTCTGGATGCCGGCGCTCTGCAGGCGGATCGCCAGCGCCAAGCCGCCAAAGCCGGCGCCGATCACGCAGGCGCGGCGCGGGGCGTGCGGGTCGAGCGGGGCCAGCGCGCTCATGCCGCGATCTCCAGCGGAGTGCCGGGAGTGCGCAGGGCGTGGAGCGCCCGGCCAATCGGCACCGGCGGTTTGCCGCACAGCACGCGGGCCTTGTCCAGCGGGGTGGACCGGGCGGCATAGAACCGCTCGATCAGGGGTTCGCTCAGGCGGTAAAAGCGTTCGAACACGCGGTAACGTTCCTCTGGAAGTGCTGCTCCGAACAGCATGGCGCCAAGTTGGCGGTAAAAACGGGTGGCGCGCCAGTGGGCGGTGGCGCGGGCTTCGATCAGGGCGGCCAGTTGCGCGCCCGGCAGATCGGCATCGTCAGCGATGGCCAGCGCGGTGTCGACCGCTTGCGGCAGGCTGTAGCTGGTGAGCGGATGAAAGAACCCGCCGCGCGATCCCGCCACGGCCACGCCGGGAATGCGGTGCGCGGCCTGGAACGCGGCAAAATTGCCACCGGTAACAACCGGCAGCACCCCGGTTTCATTGCCCAGAATGTCGCCTTCCCAGCCCTGTGCGTCGCAATAGGCCTGGATCCGGCTGGCCAGCACCCGCCGATCCAGCGCGGGGCTGTCGGCGTAATAGGTGTCTTCCACGAACAACTCGTCATGGGCCAGCGGCAGGACATAGACAAAGCGATAGGCCCCGTGCTGGGCCACGGCGGCGTCCATGATGACCGGACGGGTCAGCCCGTGCGGGCGGGCCGTGCGCAAATGGCGGCCCATGAACACCTGCCAGCCGCCGGTCAGTTCCGGCGCGGCCGTGATGCCCCGGCAATCGATCACCGCGCGGGCGCGAATGGTCTCGCCACTGGCCAGCTGGACGCTGCCCGGCTCCACCGTTTCGACCACGGCGCGGGTGCGGATTGTGCCAGCAGGCAGTTCGCGCCGCAGTCCGGCGTCGAAATCCTCGGACGACAGCGAGTTGTAGCGCGCCTGAAGAGTGCGGGCATGGGCCGGAAAGCGCACGTCATAGCCCTGGTCCCAGCGGGTCTGGCGCAGCGGTGCCAGCAGGTTGGTGCCCGCAGTGGAGAGGTCGGTCGCAAACCAGCTCCACCGGTGATTGCCGCCCAGCGTTTCACCCTGTTCCAGCAGGCACAGCGACAGATCGGGCCGCGCGCGGTGCAGCGCCAGCGCTGTCAGCCCACCGGCCAGCCCGCCGCCCAAGATCGCAAAATCATGCCTGCCACCATTCATCGCGCGCAGACTTAGGCGCTGGCGCGATTTGCCGCAATCCAAAGCACTACCGCATTTCGGCCCGACGGCGCGAGACTGCCGCTTATTTGCCCGCAGCCTTGGCCTCGGCAGCGGAAATATGCTTGTCGAGCGAGGCAACGATCGAATCGCTCAACGCCTGCTGCTCCGCATCGGTCAGCGGCTGGTTTTCCATTTCAGCGCGGATCGGGCCGAGCGCCTCGCCAATCGCGCCCAGCTTCATCAGGCCGGGCTGGCGCCGCGCCAGTTCGCCCAGCGCCGCGAAATCGTCCTGCGTGAACTGCGCCAGCGCGCCGCGCACGGCGGCATCGGTATCTGCCTGAACCGCCGCGGCGCTGACTTCCTTGTCCTTCAGCGCGCTGGTGATGGTGGCCTTGGCATCAAAGCTTTCGACCACCCCGCCCAGCAGCCGCTTGCCCATGGGCGAGCGATAGAACGCGGCCACGTCGCGCGCCTCGCTTGCGCTCAGCTTGTCGCGGAACACGGCGATCATGCGCGGGCGAAAGCTTTCGCGCACGCGGGCCGAATACCCGGCCAGAACGGGCCGGAACCCGGCCACCATCGCTTTCGACAGCCCCGGATAGCGCGCCTCGGCAATGGCCAGGCTGGTATCGGCACTGGCGATCTGCTCCGCGATCGTGGCCGACAGCTGATCAAGCTGACGCTCCATGTCCGCCGATTCCTGGATGGCGGCATAGATATCCTCGAACGGATCGACCGCAACCGGCGCGGCAGCCGGCACATCGGTCGCATGAACCGGCAGGGCCGCCAACGGGGCGCAGGCAAGCAGAACGGCGATGGCAGGCGCGAAACGGGGCATGGTCGGTTGTGGCTCCGGCGGGAAAGATTGATCCTGCCTAACACAAGTCCCTGTGATGCCAAGCCTTTTGGAGCAGGCGCACCACGCAATCCGCAGCCTGCCGCGCTTGGCAGTTGCGCTTGATCGCGGTCAATGTTTCAATCGCGTTTCGAGTCGAAACTGACTTCAATGGCGTAATAGCGCCAGTGGCAACACAACCGGAGAGAGAGTGATGGCAACAGCAGCAGTTCAGGCCCCAGATCCGTCCACATGCGTTGACGTGCTGATCGTCGGCGCAGGCATTTCGGGCATCGGATCGGCCTATCACCTGCAGCAGCAGTGCCCCGGCAAAAGCTACGCCATCCTCGAAATGAAGGACACCTTCGGCGGGACCTGGGAGACGCACAAGTATCCCGGCGTCCGTTCGGACTCAGACCTTTATACCTTCGGATACCGGTTCAAGCCGTGGGTCGGCGCGCCCATCGCCAGTGCCGAGGAAATCCTGAAGTACATGGGTGAAGTGATCGAGGAGAACGGGATCGGCCAGCACATCCATTACGGCCACCGCATCACCGGCTGCAACTGGTCCAGCAAAGACAATCTTTGGACGGTCCAGGCCGTGCGCAAGGCCGATGGCGCGGCCGTGACGTTTACCGCGAACTTCCTCTGGATGTGCCAGGGCTATTACGACCATGAAACGCCCTATATCCCGGACTGGGCGGGGATGGACCGGTATAAGGGCCTGTTCATCCATGCGCAGAAGTGGGACCCCTCGATCGACTATACCGGCAAGCGCGTGCTGGTGATCGGTTCGGGCGCGACCGCCGCCACCGTCATCCCGGCTTTCGCCGAAAAGGCCGCGCACGTGACGATGCTGCAACGCTCGCCCACGTATTTCTTCTGCAGCGAAAACAAGAACGAGTTGGCCGACCGGCTGCGCGAAGTGGGTGTGGAGGAAGAGATCATCCACCACGTCGTGCGCAAGCAGATCATGTACGATCAGGACCAGATGACCAAGCGCTGCATCGAGGAACCCGATGCCGTGTTCGAGGATCTGAAGGAACTGGTCCGCGCGTTCAGCGGCAAGCCGGACTTCGAGTTCGAACCGCACTTCACGCCCAGGTATCGCCCCTGGCAGCAGCGGCTGGCGTTCTGCCCCAACGGTGACATCTTCCAGGCCGCCGCGCAGGGCAAGCTGACCGTTTACACCGACACGATCGACACTTTCACCGAGAAGGGCGTGCGCACCGCATCGGGTGACGAGATCGAGGCCGACATCATCGTCGCCTGCACCGGATTCCGCCTGTCGGTGATGGGCGACATTCCCTTCAGCGTGGACGGCACCCCGGTCGACTGGTCGAAGACGGTCAACTATCGCGGGATGATGTTCACCGGCGTGCCCAACCTCGTCTGGGTGATGGGCTATTTCCGGGCCAGCTGGACGCTGCGCGTGGACATGCTGGGCGATTTCGTCTGCAACCTGCTCAACCACATGGACGCCAAGGGCGTCAGCCGTGTCGATGTCGCCCTGCGGGACGAGGATCAGGGGATGGAACTGCTGCCCTGGATCGAAAGCGACAACTTCAACCCGGGCTATCTCGTTCGCGGGCTGGACCAGATGCCGCGCCGGGGGGACAAGCCCGAATGGCGGCACAATCAGGATTACTGGGCCGAAAAGGACGAGATTCCGAAGACCGATCTGGAAGGCAGCGAGTTCGTCTATGACGGCGTCCGCGCCGGATCGAAGGCGAAGGAGCCGGTCGCAGCGTAACTGGCTGATCCGAAACTGATGTTTCGGATCGTTCGGCACCGGCCCGCTCCCCCGCCCGGCCACCCAGAGCATACAATCTCGTTGGGTGGCCGGGCGGGGGAGCGGGCCGGTGCCGAACCCGAAATTCGCTCTTCCGCGAATTTAGGAAACCGCCCCTGAGTTCATTTACACGCGTCCCGCTTTCCGCCAGAACCAGTTGCCATGAGCAACGCATCAATCTGGTGGGGCGGGACGCGCCCCGATCTTGAGGCCATGACGCAGGGCGGCGCCGGTTCGATGAACGGGTGGCTGGGCGTAGAGTTCATCGACTGCGGCGATGACTGGATCCGTGCGCGGATGCCCGTCAATGAGCGCACGCGCCAGCCGTTCGGGCGGCTTCACGGCGGGGCATCGGTGGCCTTTGCCGAAACGGTGGGATCGGTCGCGGCGGGCTGGTGCGTCGATCGCACGAAGTTTGTCGGCGTCGGCATGGAGATCAACGCCAACCACATCCGCCCGGCCTATGACGGCTTCGTCTATGCCACTGCGCGCGCCGAATCGATGGGGCGCACCACGCAGGTCTGGACCATCCGGATCGAGGATGAAGGCGGGAAACTGGTCTGCCTGTCGCGCTTCACCGTCGCGGTGATCGCGCTGGAGCGCAAGTGACCGCGCCGACCCAGTCGGTCGCGGTGCTGGGCGCGGGCGACCACATCGGCGCCGCCATCGTGCGCAAGTTTGCCGCTCAGGGCTTTGCCGTTCACGCCGGGCGCCGCAATGGCGACAAGCTGGCCCCGCTGCTGGGCGGGACCGTCACCGGACGCTCGCTTGATGCGCGCGAGCCTGACGATGTCGCCGCGTTTCTGGCCGAAGCAGAGGCAATCGCTCCGCTGGCGCTGGTGATTTTCAACGTCGGCGCGAACGTGCAGTTCCCGCTGCTGGACACCACCGACCGGGTTTTCCGCAAGGTCTGGGAAATGGCCTGCTTCGCCGGGTTCGTGACCGTGCGCGAAGCCGCGCGGATCATGGCGCCGCGCGGCGCAGGCAAGATTTTCGTCACCGGGGCCACGGCCGGCCTGCGCGGCAATCCCGGTTACAGCGCATTTGCCGCCGCCAAGGCCGGGCTGCGCGCCATGGCGCAATCCGCCGCGCGGGAACTGTGGCCGCAGGGGCTGCATGTGGCCCATCTGGTGATTGACGCCGGCGTCGATACCGCCTGGGTTCGCACCATGCTGACAACACGCGAAGGGCCGGAAGCGCTGGCCGATCCCAACCGGCTGATGCCGCCCGAGGCCGTGGCCGAAGCCTATTGGGCGCTCTACAACCAACCGAAGTCAGCCTGGACGTTCGAACAGGAAATCCGGCCCTATGGGGAGAAATGGTGATGCCGCGCGAGATTGAGTTCCTGTTCGATTACGGCAGCCCCAACGCCTATCTGGTTCACCGCGCGATTCCCGCGGCAGAGGCCAGCGGTGCCGTAGCGTTCCGCTATGTCCCGGTGCTGCTGGGCGGCATTTTCAAGGCCATCGGCAACCAGTCGCCCATGGCCGCCTATGGCCATATCGGCGCGAAAGTGGCCTATGACCGGCTGGAAATGCAGCGTTTCATGGCGGCTCACGGCATCACCGAGTTCGTGATGAACCCGCATTTCCCGGTCAACACGCTGCTGATGATGCGCGGCGCGGTAGCCGCGCAGGCACTGGGCTGCGCGCGGGCCTATAACGATGCGATGTTCAAGGGCATGTGGGAACAGGGCCTGAAGCTGGACCTGCCCGATGTCTGGGAACGCGCGGTGACCGCGGTGGGCCTTCCCGCCGCGCAATTGGCCGAACTGGCCGCCAATCCGGAAATCAAGGCCCGGCTGGTCGCCAATACGGAAAGCGCCGTGGCACGCGGAGCATTCGGATCGCCGACGTTCTTCCTGGGCGACGAGATGTGGTTCGGCAAGGATCGCCTGCGCGACGTGGTGGAAGCGGCGAGCCGTTAAGGCCCGCCGAGCCCTCTATCAGTGCGGCTGGTCAGTGCGGCTGCGCCGCTTTCCAGTCGCGCTTGATCTTCTTCGCCAGGCTCCACTTGTGGACTTCGGTCGGGCCGTCATAGATCCGGAACGCGCGGACCTCGCGGAAGATCTGCTCGACGATGGTGTGATCGGTCACACCCATTCCGCCCATCACCTGCACGCAGCGATCCGCGATCCGCATCAGCGCCTCGGACACCGCAACCTTGGTCATCGAGCTTTCGACCGTGCCGAGCGAGCCGGTGTCGAGCACCTGCGCGCACCACCGGATCATCAGTTCGGCCTGCTTCAGGTCGATCAGGTTTTCCGCCAGCATGAAGCCGACGCCCTCATGGTCGATCAGCTGCTTGCCAAAGGCCGAACGGCGGTTGGCATAATCACTGGCGATTTCGTGCGCGCGTTCGCAGCAGCCGTGCCAGCGCATGCAGTGCGACAGGCGCGCCGGGGACAGGCGGATCTGGGCATACTTGAAGCCCTCACCCGCCTCGCCCAGCATCTGGTCAGCGGGAACGCGCAGGTTTTCAATGACAACGGTGGCGTGGCCGCCCGGCATCGAGCTGTCGATGGTGTTGGGCACATGCTCGATCCGGATCGCCGGATTGGGCAGGTCGACCAGGAACATGCAGGCACCCTGCTCCGCCTTGGCCATGACGATGCCCACCTTGGCGCCTTCCGCGCCAGTGATGAACGCCTTGCGGCCATTGATGACCCAGTGGTTGCCGTCCATCCGGCACGTCGTCTGCATCATCGACGGGTCGCTGCCCGCGCCGCCTTCCAGCGCCGGTTCGGTCATGAAAAACGCGCTGCGGGCCCGGCCTTCCACCAGCGGCTTCAGGAACCGTTCCTTGATCTCGGCGCTGCCGACCTTGCCCAGCAGGTACATGTTGCCTTCGTCCGGGGCCATGGTGTTGACCGCCAGCGGCCCCAGCGGCGAAAGGCCCGACTTCTGCAGGACATAGGCGGTTTCCAGCTGGGTCAGGTGGCCGCCATCGGGGAAGATATGCGGGGTCAGCACCCCCGCCGCGCGCGCCTTTTCACGCATTTCATGGACCAGTTCATCCAGCGGTGCGCCGTGATGGTCCCGCCGGGGATCGGTTTCGTAGGGGATCACCACATCGCGCACAAAGCGTTCGACGCGTTCCCCGATTTCCTGTGCGCGGCTTGAGATCATCGCTGCATTCCCCTGCTTGCCAAGGCCGGTCTGGCCGTTCATCGTGCGATTTAATCGCGCGATTGAATTTTCGCCAAGCACAACGGGACGGGGAAATCCAGCATGTTCGACCAGGCCGGAACATTTGCCGGGAATGCCCCGCCCCTCACGGGAAACTCTGCCGGCCATTGGAGCAACTGACATGACCGATTACCCCCTGCCATACACCAGCGATGACCTGACCGGACGCGTGGCACTCGTCACCGGCGCATCGTCCGGGCTGGGTGCGCGCTTTGCCCGCGTGCTGGCCGCCAAAGGCGCCAAGGTTGCGCTTTGCGCGCGCCGGATCGACCGGCTTGAGGCGCTGGCCGCCGAAATCAAGGCGGCCGGGGGCGAGGCGCTGGCCGTGCAGATGGATGCGACCGACGCCGATTCCGTGATCGCCGCCGTGGCAGCGGCGGAGGCCGCTTTCGGCACGGTCGACATCCTGATCAACAACGCCGGGATGCCGGACGCCCAGCGCGCCCACAAGATGAGCGTGGAACTGATCGACCAGGTGCTGGGCGTGAACCTGCGCGGCCCGTGGATCCTGGCCTGCGAAGTGGCGCGGCGGCTGATCGCGGCGAAGCAACCGGGCCGGATCGTCAACATCAGCTCGGTCGCGCACTTCCGCTATGACGGCGGCGGCGCGGCGCTTTATGCCGTGACCAAGACCGCCATCGCCCGCATGACCGAGGCGCTGGCAGTGGAATGGGCCCACTACAACATCAACGTCAACGCCATCGCACCGGGGATGTTCGTTTCAGAGATGACCGATGGAATGTTCGCGCGGATGGGCGGAAATCCGGCTGAACATCTGCCGCGCAAGCGCGTGCCCGTGCCGGAGCAGATGGACTCCACCCTGCTCTACCTCGTCGCGCCGGCCAGCGAATGCGTCACCGGGGCGACCATCCGGATCGACGACGGGCAAAGCGCGCGGACCCGGATGTGATGGATCAGGGCCTGCGCCTCTACGCCTTCAACTGCGGGTGGTTCCAGTGCCGCCCCGGTTACTTCGTCGAAGGGGACGAAGGCGATTACCTGCGCGGGCCCGTTCCGGCCTATCTGATCGAGCACCCGCGTGGCCGAGCGCTGTTCGATACCGGCATGGGGGTGCGCTATCGCCGCGACCTGTCAGACGCGCTGCCGGCCGACAAATTCGGGCTGCAGTGGTTCGAGGGGATGGACATTGCCACTCGCCTGCGCGCGATCGAAGTCGATCCGGGCAGCGTGAACTGGATCATCAATTCGCACCTCCACATTGACCATTGCGGCGGCAATGCGTTGCTGCCGAACGCCAGCGTCATCATCCAGCGGCGCGAATGGGATGCCGCGCGGGCCAATCCGGAACCGGGGCTCTATGAAGCGCAGGATTTCGACACCGGCCAACCGATCAAACTGATCGACGGCGAACATGACCTGTTCGGCGACGGCACGGTCCGGATCGTGCCGACCTGGGGCCATACCCACGGTCACCAGAGCGTGATCGTCAAGCTGGCGAAAGGCGACGTGCTGCTGGCGGGCGACTGCTGTTATACCGAACGCAACCTGGACGTGATGGTGCTGCCGCGCGCCACCGCCGACGTAGAGCAGGGCCTGCTCACGTTCGAACGACTGGCGAAGGCGCGCGCTGGCGGCACCACGATCCTTTATGGCCATGATGGCAAGCAATGGGCGCACGTGCATGAAGGCGTGCCCTTCGATTTGGGGAACTGACATGCTGGTAACGATTGAACGCGACGGACCGGTCGCCGTGGTAACAATGAACCGCCCGGAAGCGATGAATGCGCTGTCCAAGGGACTGCGGGCCGAACTCGCTGCCGCGATGGTGGAAGTGAACGCCGACGACTCGATCCGCGCCGTGGTGCTGACCGGCGCGGGGACGCGCGCGTTCACCGCCGGTCTCGATCTCAAGGAACTGGGGGCCGACACCTCCAACCTCGGCGCCGCCAATGCCGAGGACGCGCTCGCCAATCCGGTCAAGGCCATCGAGCAATGCAAGAAGCCCGTGATCGGCGCGATCAACGGCGTGGCGATCACCGGCGGGTTCGAAGTGGCGCTGGCCTGCGATATCCTGATCGCGTCGGAAAACGCCCGCTTTGCCGATACCCATGCCCGCGTCGGGATCATGCCGGGCTGGGGCCTGTCGCAAAAGCTGTCGCGGGTGATCGGCATCAGCCGGGCCAAGGAACTGTCATTCTCAGGCAACTTCCTCGATGCGCAGACAGCGTGTGCCTGGGGGCTGGTCAACCGCGTGGTCCCTGCCGACGAGTTGCTGGCAGCGGCAAAGAAACTGGCGGGGGAAATCGCCACCGCCGACCCGGGCATGATCCGCGCCTACAAGGCACTGATCGACGATGGCTATGCCGCGTCCTTCGGCGACGGGATGGCGCTGGAGCACAGCCGCTCCAGCGCTGCCAATGGCCAGGTCAGCGCCGACGAGGTCGAGGCGCGCCGCCGCGCAGTGATGGAGCGCGGCCGCGCGCAGGTCTGACCCTTCAACCGAACCTGCCGCTGACCCGCTCGGCAAAGTCGGGGCCAACCCCGGCGGTGTTGAACACTTCATAGGCCAGCCCGGCATCCAGCGGCAGGTCGGCCTGCGCCCGGTAGAGCGCCTTGTAGGCCAGCACCGAATGGCGGCTCTGTGCAGCGATCGCCTCGGCCATGCGCAGCGTCAGCGCCGCCAGTTCGGCATCGGGCACGCACTGATTGGCCAGCCCAATCCGCGCCGCCTCTGCGCCGCTCACCGGCAACCCGGTGAAGCTCATCTCACGGGCCTTCCACTGTCCGACGCGGCGCGGCAGGCGCTGGCTCATCCCCCAGATCGGGACCAGTGCGAACTGGCCGTGCGTATCGGCAAAGCTGGCGCTTTCCCCGGCCAGAATGATGTCTCCGGCCAGCGCCAGTTCCAACCCGCCGGTAAAGCACCCGCCCTGCACCGCGACGATCACCGGCTGCGGCAGATTGGCCAACCGCGTGACAATGCCGGCCTGATAGTTCGCGCGCGGAGCCTCCGCTCCGCGCTCCTTCAGGTCGTTGCCCGCGCAGAACACTGACCCTGCGGCGCGCAGCACAACCACACCGATCTCCTCGCCCGCAGCCTCGATTCCGTTAAGGTGCGTATCGAGTTCACCCCACAGGGCGAGATTCAGCGCGTTGCGCTTGTCCGGTCGGTTCAGCGTCAGCAGCGCAATGGCACCGTGCCGCTCCAGCAGGACCAGATCGCCCATCTCACTTGTTCTCCCAGCGCGGATCGCGCTTTTCGAAGAACGCGACGCGCGCCTCAACCGAATCCGCGGTCTGCGCCAGCATCACTTGCTGGCGATCCTCCAGTGCAAAGGCGTGCTCCATCGACCCGGCGTCGATGTTGAGATTGAGAGCATCCTTGGTCAGCCGCAGTCCCATCGGCGATGTCAGGAGCATTTCACCGGCCAACGCCAGCGCCTTGTCGAGCAAAGCCTCTTGCGGGACGATTTCCGAGATCAACCCGCACGCCGCCGCCTTGTCCGCGGTCATGAACCGGCCCGTCAGTAGGTATTCGCTGGCCACCGAACTGCCGACCAGGCGCGGGAGGAAATAGCTTGCCCCCATGTCGCACCCGCCCAAACCGATCTTGATATAGGCCGCGTTCATCCGCAGATCCGGTGCGCCATAGCGCACATCGGACGACAGCAGCAGGGAGAACCCGCCACCGCACGCCGGCCCTTGGGCACAGGCAATGATCGGCTGCGGACACTTGCGCATTGCCTGCATCACCGCCGCGATCAACCGCTGGGTGCGCCAGCTCTGCTGGATCATCCCGGCCTTGTCGTCCCGGCTCCAACCCGTCAGGTCCAAACCGGCGCAGAAAGCCCGCCCTTCAGCCCGAAGGATCACCACCCGCACGTCCTGACGCTGTTGGAGTTCGGTGAAGTAATCCAGCAAAGCCTGGATCAGGGGTTCGTTCATCGCATTCAGCCGGTCCGGCCGGTTCAGACTGACCACCTCGATCGCACCGCGCGGCTCGATGGAAATCACTTGCTCGGTCATGCTGCATCCTCGTTTTCGGTTTGCAGCCAGTTGACCACCATTCCCCGCCGTGGCAAGGGCCTTCCCACCCGAGCGGGTGTAGCTCAATGGTAGAGCAGCAGCTTCCCAAGCTGAATACGAGGGTTCGATTCCCTTCACCCGCTCCATTTCCCCATCATATTGAGAATGGCGCGGCAGCGCGGAGACTCTGCGTCGATCCGGATCGCAGTTCCGGCCGATTTTCAGGCCCGCCCGCGTCGCACAAACGACAAAAGCCCCGCAAAGCGGGGCTGTGTTCGTTTGTCTGTCGACTGTTCATATTGGTTGCGGGGGCAGGATTTGAACCTGCGACCTTCAGGTTATGAGC